>Ga0265797_10005106_pt1 | contig 19436 bp, 18 predicted proteins | sample P2T30metagenome_FD_192433 | JGI IMG/M metagenome (GOLD analysis project Ga0265797, IMG submission 192433) | Plant litter microbial communities from East Loma Ridge, Irvine, California - P2 T30 | ecosystem: Environmental > Terrestrial > Plant litter > Unclassified | place: USA: California... | reverse complement strand
AGGGCAAGACTACTACTCGCACGCCGTGGTCAAGAACTGCCAACACCCCCGAGAGCCTACTGGTATATCTTCCTCTACCGGTCCATTGGCACGTCCACTCACTAGCATCTGAATGCGATTACTCGCTGTCAATACCTGGCTATCTCCCACCAGAGCAGGCGTCCAACACCGCAATCGTCCACCAAGAAAAGAACTGGGCCGTCTCGTTCCCGTCTGCACATATGTGGCTGCAAGCACGCAATGGCGATAGATCTTTCTGCTGCGCCGGAGGCCAGATCCTCGGCACAGAGGCATTTCTGCTCGGCTACCGCAGCAAGAAGCTCGAAGTGGACTTCCGACCTCCCTGGGCTGTGAGGATAGCGGGCCTGAGTCCCTTCTTGAGCTACACGACAGACTGGGAGAACCGCAAATTTAGTCTGAGTGTGCAGAGTTTCAGGCAGAAGATCACGGTCGAGGCGCGTGCGCCTGTCGGCACCTTTTTCTCGCTCTCGGCGCCTTTCAAGGAAGGGCACCTGCCCAACCAGCTGGGGGAGAGTTTCCAAGCCACGATTCGTGTGAGGGTCTATGAGAGCGGGTGGGTGGGCGATTGGTCTCTGGTCGAGGAAGAGGTCTTTGAGGGTGGAAGTCTAGAGTTCGGAGCTGGCTATTACCCACCCAGAGGAAGCGACAAGAAGTTCAACTAAAGGCAGAATAATCAATTTTATACATGTAGACAAAACCAATGTAGACACTTACAGCCAGAACTGCTCAAAGCTTTGGTTTCGGCTTCGGCTTCTCTGGCTCTCCCATCCAATCGCTCTTCATAACAGTAATGAGCTCCTCGCTCATTCTACCCCTTGCCTCACGAGGAATTTTCGCGAACTGCAACTCATGCTCAGCTGCACGGCTCTTCCAGTTGGCAATTTCGAAGGAGAGCCACTCCTGGCAGGCATCCGCACTCTTGCCAACGACCTCCATAGGGATCAGATGGCCGACACCTCGGAAGGTCACCTCCTGAACGCGACCCTTTTTGACGCCGCCAGAGCCGCCAGGTCCGATTCCCGTCTGTGCCATCTTGTCCGCCTTCAGCAGAGGCTCTGAGAGTGATGACTGATCGCCGAAGATGTACAGTACGCTGGGACGCAGGTATGGTAGTTGGTGGAAAGTGGCGATGGGCTCCGGGCGGTAGAAAGGTGAGTTTGGGGCGGATCCTGGGTCGACGTCTGGGTGTGTCACGGGGTTGGGATTTTCTTCTGGATCGGGGTTGTTCGGGCCTTTGATGTTGGGACGCATGAAGGTGAAGACCTCTTGATGCTTGGTTGTAGTCAGAGTGACCTCCCTTTCTGTTTCTTGGTCTGGCGAGACCGTTGCTGAGGCTGGGTCTGCGTTGAGTGGTGGCAAAGTGCCGGATGCCGGTGTTGCATTAGGGTGCAGCAGAGTTGGGAGATCTCGCAGGCCATATTTGATCCAGAGATCCAGAACTTTCGGGTCCCACGTCTGGTAGAACTTGTAGCGTTTGAAGGAGGCTTCTGCGACTTTGCGGCTGGGCCACTTGTCGCGGCGGAAGGTTGATGCCTTTGCTGGGCCAAAATTACCTAGACGGCTGGGCAAGCGTTGGATGACCGGGTCCATCAGGATGAGGGTAGTGAACAATCGAGGGTGCATCAGTGCCAGCTTGACCAGGTGGCAGCCTCCCATGCTATGGCCTACGCCGACAATGGGCTGTGTGATCTCGCGTCGGAAGTGGTTTATCATCAAGAAGAGATCGCGTGGATGGTCACTCCATGATGCTACAGCCTTGTCAGTGACCATGCTTGAGCATCGTGAGATCAGTTGCAAACTCACGATCATTGCCCAAATTGTTCTCGTTCAACACTCCACTAGCACCCTGATGCGCGACATCCGCGATCCAGATGCTGCGGATTTTGATGTTCTTCGCCTTGAGCTTTTGATATAGTTCGTCCCAAAGGGGCTCGTATAGTTCCTGCGGAGGATTAGCGTGTCATCTACAGGAATGCGTTTACCTCCAAAATGTAGTACCTTTGGAAATCCATTGGCATGTCCACCAATGATGGTCACATCGCCAGGCTTTGGGTCTTGGTTATCACGTGGAGTGTATTGCTTGACAGCAAGCTTGAGTTCATCGTCCTGGCTGCCTGCAGTAGCTCCTGGATATTCGCGAATATGCGATGTGGTGAGCGTGTGCTCCTGGACCTTGAACAGCGACATCGTATCGTGAGAACGATGCCTGAAATATATCGGAGATAGCTCAGGGTATGGAACTATTATATGATGTCTTCGCTAGTGATGTGCCACATGGGATGGGATGTCTGAGTTGTGATACCCGCCTGCTGGCCAGCCCAGCCGCACCTGAAGCCGAGAGCCTCGGCAGACCAGGAGTTTTGTTCTGCCGTGCGTCGAACAACTCCAGCTGCGCCAGCAGCACGCTACCTCACGTGGTGACGACGACAGCATGGAAATGCCATCATCAATGTCCATACGCTCCGTATAGACAGGCGAGAGTGAGTTTATGGTACTAATATCGCCGGTGAATCGTTACATGCTCTTCGGTCTCATAACGTCCATGATCGCTAGCCTGACAGAAGCGCAGCCACCGTTGCTGCGCCAATCATCGTGCATGGTGGACACAGATTTTCGCAACTTCAGCCCCGAAGAGATGGCAGATGTCATATTCATACATCGAAGACTGTCTGTGGGCTTCCGAAACGTGGCTTCTGAAGCTTAACGCTCGCATATTTACCATTGTCTCGTTGCACACGCTACTACAGAAACCAGCACGTCGGCTGGCTATCACATCATGTCTCGTCCGAGTCTCAAGGAACAATTGCGTAGATGCATCCGTATGTAGAGTTGCCATACTACCACCCATTTTACCACCAACTGGCTTACCCATACATAGCCTTCATCGGATATCACCATGTTCTAATGATGATACTGGCAGCTTCATGGATTCTACTGGGTGCGTTGACCCCATGATGGTAGGATATGCAAACTTCAATTGACTTGATCAGCCCTTCTTCTCGCGGGATGTAGTTCAAGCACCGGAGCCATGAGTGACATCTACATCCTGGGTCTTCAATATGGCTCTGGCGCTGGGACAGAAAATGCTGTATCGAGCCAGCTTAAAGTCAGAGTCGGCTACTTTGGACTATGCGCACAGCGAAATGTTGAAACACAGTGGTTCTGCGCTAGCGGAGAACAAGGCATCAAATCTGTCATTGTTGAGTCAGACGCAGATCCGCTGGGGATCATAGAGATCGCGGCCAACTTTAAAAAGGATGTTATATTTTCTGGGCTACTGTAAGATCACTCGACTGACATCAATCGTCACTTTGCACTGCTGATCCAAGCGCAGTATTGGAGCGATGGCTCTCTCCTGCCTAGCCTTCTTTGGTCTGGCTTCGTTTCCAGGATGGACCGAGGAACGTGATGAAAGGACTGGCTCAGATATTGACATTAAGCCGTTCCCATCGAGAGCAGTATCTCAAGCGATAGCCTTTGTTCTGTTGATGGCGTCGCTGCTTGTTCTGGTGTCTTGTCTGTGGCAGCATGTTGCGGCTGCTTCGGTGGTAACCACTGTATCCTCGATGTCGCAGCAGAGGGTTGTTGGTCACGTGGGAGCTGTAGCTGCCGTGCTGGTGTGGCTCTCTTTGACGCTTGTCGTTTTCACATTCCTGGGAATTCTGGTTATGATCATCAGCATATATATGTTAGATCTGTTGACCGCAGAATGAGCTTACGCTGATACAATGGAAACTTGGTAAACGAATGCGAATAATCACGCCACTGAGCCTCCCATCACCTGTCTATTCCGTAGGCCCGCAACAGGACCGTATTTCTTGAAGTTGAGTGTCATGAGTAGTGCTGTAGCAACACTAGTCAACAAAAATAATGTGATGATGGTCTTGAAGCCTTTGTCCATGTTCGTAGATGTCCACATGAAGACAATAGGTATGACTAGTGGTGCAGTCAGAGCAATCGAACCAGCCGTGCCAGTAAGTAACGAGGCTCTGACGCTCTTCCAGATCTCCTGAACGGTGAAACGAATGATGGTGAACATCGGAGCTTTGTCAGAATCGCTGAGCTTGACGCCAGTAATTTCCCAGAAGCGTTCGAAGGAACGTCTGATGCTGTTTGATAGCAGTTCGCTCCCTACGAGGATTCGTACACCATACGCAATTGACACCATTACCAAGGCAGTGATGATGAAGATCCAGACAGGAACACCGTCCCCGAGCTCGCGAATCGACATACTGAAGAGCGATGCGCAGAAAGAGAGCGGGATGAAGACAAAGGCGAGCTCGGTCAGGCGTGTGACCGTCTGAGTCTCATTCATACTGCGTCTGCTCTCGTTGAACTGCATGTCCACGCGCAGATCAGCGTATGCTTCGTCCAGTCTTGTCTTGACCCTCGTAACGTTATCACGCACGGTCTGCACGATTTCGTTGATTTCAGTGGGAAGCTGATTGCTTCCCTTGGATCCGAAAACGAAATGTACGAAGTGCTCGAGTCGTGTACTGATCGCAGGAATCTCTTTTTCGAACTCGCTCATGAGTTTGCGCCAATCTGACAAACGGCGCGTCAGGAGGAATTCATCCAGAGAATCATTACAGATATCGTCCAACGCCCATTCCAGGCTGCGCAGGAACACTCGTGTGTCATGTTCCACAATCCTTAGTAGGATAATGATTGGATCATGAAGAGTCCGGCGACAAGGTGTCTGTGTTGCCAGGTAGTTCCCGTTTAGTACCGACCAGGAGGTAGAGTGCAAATCGTTGAATGAAGCTTTGAGACTACCGAGCTCGGCTTCGGGCACTTTGTACTTGTTCAAAGCGACGCTGTGAGGAAGGCGCGGTGCCATTGGCAGAGCTATCTCGACCTCAACTTCGGTCTCTGCATTTTTTGACAACGACTGGCTTGAACTGCTCACAGAGCTTTGCACGACATCTGCGCGGGCTCGTGGGTAAAGTGGAGATCTTATGTCCGTTATTTTGGGCAAAGGATCAAGTAGCAGAATTCCTGGCAGCGTTCAGCGGTCTACAGAGACGGCAAGTGAGGCATTCAGAGCGCTTACCTATTGGTATGTCGGGATCCTCTCGGATGCGGCAAAAGCTGGCACGCTCCTGCCAAGCTGTCGGCACGAGTGTAGGTCTGAGTTCACTCAAAGGCATTTTAGATCTGCGTTCAGTAAGTCGTAGCTGGCCGTTAAGACCAGCTGTTCCCGCTGAGAGTGACCAGTTTCGACGGAAGATATTATTATCTACTCTCAGCCGGTGTTTACTCGCTAGACGATTACGCTTGCCCGCAGCAGTAAATATTGGATCGCGCCAGGTCACGCTCGACATGCCATCTGGACGGTCCAAATTCTTGTTCAACAGCTTTCTTGGAGCTCGCAGCCACTCCGTCAGCTGCGGGTTTTGGTAAAGAGGTCGGCACCAGGTCATGGATACGAAGTCCTTTTCCAAGTGAGTTGTGTTCCATCGCTCCGCATCTGTCTCGCTGTAGTCCTCGTCATCGTAGCCCGATCTGTTCAGGTGTTCCGCAAAAATTTCAGGGTCGAGTTCGAATGTCGTACCCAGTAATTCGATAGATTCGGAGCAGAGATCTTCAACCAGTATGATCCTCGAGCGGACTGAAGTGTCTTTTACGGTCCTCAGATCTTTCAGTTGACGAATCGCCGGTTTTCGACCCGAACAGGATCTGACATTGCTCATATCGATAGTAATGCCGACTCGAGAATCACCGTGGGAGAAATAGTCAACGCAGGTAATTTTTCCCGCATGTTTGTGTCTGCCCTTTGGTGGGCAGACAGCCTTCAAGTGGGGCATGAAATGCGTGAGAGGTTCGATCTTCTGCCAATAGTCCCTCTTGACAATACCTGGAGCATGAAATGCACCATTACGAGAGGCCAAGATGGAATATCCTGTCATGTTGACTGACTCAGAGCTGTTGGATGCAGGAAGAGGCATCTCCGACGGGTCGCCTGGATGCAGATGATGGAGCTGTTCAAGAGAGTTGTTGAAGGCATATCCACTTCCGACACCAGCTGTACTGTTTCGTGAGCTCGCATGAGACTGCGGGATACTCAGCTCTGCATCATCTGGGAGAGGTACATTGTGCGGCTCAATAGCTTGCAGTTGACTCAACTGTTCCAATGAGCTAGCAATACGTTGCGTACCTGTCACCGTTGCCGAACTGCTCACTGAGCTGTTACGGGAGGAGGGCAGGCTTAGTTGAGCTTGAAGTGGGACACCCGCTGTCTCCAGTTGTAGCAAAGAATCGTTTCCTCGTAATGTACCAGAACTCCTCAAGTCCAGTCGGTCATTTTCGACGGCTGATGGGGCCAGGCGAGAACGTGACGATACTGCGGCATGCGCTGGTGTATCCATTGGCCTAGAGACAATGGGTGTGGGCCGCGTAGCCCGAACAGTGCTAGAGACAGGTGGATTACTTTGGTCCGTTGAAGAATTCGAGCCATTTGGGAGTGCCGAAGGCGCCAGTGCGTTGTCGTACAGGTCTGAGTTGGACGATTCCTGATGAGTCTCTCAATGTTGATTAGATTGTTGTATTGCGCCAAGGGATATGTTGTCGACCCAGGATTGGACATCTGGAGGTGATTGTCTAAGCGGTCGTGTCCGTGGCATAGCTGGGTTGATGTAGGGTCTGTTCCTAGGACTCCACCACGTGATCAGATCTTGAGGCCGTCTCTGGTAGTATCATTATCTCGTCTGTTACAATTAGGAGCACCAAAGCGTCAATGTCTTCGTCCTTTGGAGATCGAAGGGCATCTGTGCGCTTGCATGGCTGATTAGCCAAATTCGGTCAAGCATACCTGCTACTGCAAGCCACAGTGCAACAATGCTTCAGCCGCAGTGGAGACATCGCCAGCAACATTGCCGCTTACACGAGAGGACGATATTTGATACTCACGCTTGACAAACTGCTACTGCTGCGAAGAAGGTAATGCTGAGCAGACGCTGAGGAACTGGCTTCCGCGGATGCGCTTGTTTTTGCTATTGGAATGTTCTCATCACGTACTCTAAAGAAGACAGACTTGGAGATGTGTAAGACATGCTTACCACTTGGAGTAACATTCTTCAATTTTCATGATGAATTGCCCTGTATGAGTGGTCATCAACCATGTGCTGGAGATCGCTGATCCTGTCGTTAGACGGCTACAATACACAGGGCGAAGCCTTCCTGAACAGCAGCTCCGCCGTAGTTCAAGCAATGTCTCGTCCTTGGACGCATGGTGCAACATAGAGCTTATCGCGAAGATTCGTTAACAGGAGTTGCCTTCGTGGTGCGAGTAAATTGCTAAGTGACATACTTTTTGCTTCTGTCTGCTTTCTGTGACGTTTCTTCGTTGGTCATTCGGACCGCCGTGAAATATTTTGCAACGGTACGGCCAGACGCGATTTTGCTCTGCAGTTTCGAAAGCGACTCGTATAGCCATCGGTCAAGCTTGGTCGCAGGCATAGTCTCTCTGCTCTGGCGCATGTAGTTTCAGAGCACGGCTTACTGCTGCCGGCGAATCTGGCATACTAGCCCGACTGCATCGTTCGCGGTGTCCTGCATTGTGCATCGCCCTGTATCCGCCTGGCATATTCCCTTGCTACCCTCCTGTGTGCGCACAGGACCTTCGCGCGCGTCCCTCGACATCTCTTTCAAATAAATCCAAGTCATCATAGTCCAGCCTCCGGCCCCAGCTCAGACATGCTTCGTGCTTCCGATCACATCTCCTCGTACTTTGCTCCAATCAATGCTCGCGTCCAACTCTTCGTCTACCAACCCACACACCACGACATTGTCTCCTCGCACCAGGTACAAGCCGTGCGGTTGCTCTGTGGAAGGCTCGTCGTCGCCTTGTTCGCGGATGATGCGTTCGACGGTGTCTGCTAGCACGAGGTTGGTGACTTGGTCGCAGGATACGAGAGTGCCGGTTAGGGTGCGGCCGTCGACTGTGATGATGAGGACTTTCTCTGGAAGGGGACGTTAGTACTGTGGGTAGAGTTCTTTTACGTGCGGCGCGCTTGAAGCTTACTGTTTACGTAGTGGTTGAGAGACATAGCTGGTTGTGGTGGTCTGTCGAAGCCGCGGCGCAGGTGCGCCTGGCTTGGTGGGAGAAGGGTTTAGAAAAAGCTCGTAGGGAGAATGTCGAGTCCGTGTGGTGTATGTAAAGTAAAGCTGTTCAGGCGGCGGGTATGTGGGTGATTGGAAGGCTGTTATGGTGGGGTATCTAATTATTGGATGTTTCCAGCATCTTGACATGTGAGATTTGAAGCTTTGAGAAACATACACCTGTGCACGGGCCAGGTGTAAGAGTATAACAGAGGATACTACATAACAAGATACGAACAACTTCCTGACTTTCCGAATCTCGTCGTCGATTGCTATAATCATACGGAGTGTCTCAAATAGCCTTCCTTTTCAAGCCTTCGCATACGCATCCTCCACAATCCTCGCCAACTCCCCCAAACTCTCCACCCTCAACCTATAACCATACTCCTCCTCCCCACCAGCACCATGCGCCTTCTCACCAATCACCCCCTCCCTATCGACCCACACGCTCTGAATCCCAACCTTCTTGGCCGGCCGATGATCGTGAAACAAGCTCTGCGCAACATGCACCAGCCCCTCCTTCTCAACGCCAAAATCAGCCTTCACGTGCTCGAGCAAGTAGTGGAAATTCTTCAAATCCGGCTTGTAGCTCCCGATGTCTTGAGCTGTGTAGATCGCGTCGAAATGACAGCCTGCCAGCGGGCCCTCGAGGGTATGCGTGAATGAAGCCCGGTCCACGTTCGAGAGCGGGATGAGCTTGAAACGCTTGCCCAGCGATTGGATAGCTTTGACCGTGTCGTCGAACGCCGGGTACTGTCCGATCTTCGCGCCGTATTCCTTCGCGGCCTGGTCCACGGTGTCCTGGCTGAGCTTGCCGGCGGCGACGAGGCCGAGGTCGTGGACGTAGCGACGGAAGCCTTCGGCGATGACGTCCGATTGCAGCATCGTTGGGTTCTCGGCTTGGACTTGCACGTCATGGTCGTCGATGCCGTTGAGGGTTTCGGAGCGCGAGGGCAAGTAGGGACCTACTGCTGAGGCGCGGGCGGCGTTGTAGATGCCGGATTCCCAGTCGACGAGGGTGCCGTAGATGTCGAAGCTGAGGGCTTTGACGGAGAGCCAGTCGATTGGGGAAGACATGTTGGAAATTGGATGGCTTGATTGATGTGCAGGAAGTGGTGGCGGGATATCTGTTGAGTAGAGGTGGTAGGTAACACAGATGTTCTGTTTGTGAGGATGTGATGGAATGAGATGAGAGAAAAGTGAGTGAAATTATCTTGACCTTATGAATGCACAGCGATCAACGGAGACAACCCTGCAGCTGCGCCCTTCTACGGTGATATTCCTCGAGACAAGCACGACAAGCCAGATAAGGTGGCGTTGGAAAGCACGAGAACGCGAAGCAGAGCACAGAAAGCGGGCTGGCCCCATGTTGAAGTGGAACAGAAGAGGTAACCCCAGGGCGTAGACTCCAGCAGTGCCAAGGCTGTCATCAGAGAGCGAGTTTCAGGTATCAAAAGCACAGGATCTCGTGGTCTAGGTTCAAACTCAGTATTGCTCTCTCCGTGGTAGTGTTAGCAGTGAGCAATTTGAAGCCAGTCCGCGAGAGTACCTAAGAAATACAGCCAGTGCATACCTAGACACCTGATGCGCAGGAACCAATGAAATTGAACAACAGTTGGTAGCTCAGTACCATCCGACGAACGAAATAATGACATCAACGAAGACCCAAAAGATGGAGCAAAAAGAAGAAGCCGATTATCAACTAGCGAATCTGTCTATATACACACAACCCCCTCTCACAAACACACCAGCCTTGCCAGTATCTAAGTAAGAGAAGAAGAAAAGCAAGCAAAACCACACCTGTGATTTTTGTCCCGATAGGTTCCTCCCTCAACAGAACGCCCTTTTTGTGTTGCCCTTTTTTGGTTCCCATGTAGAAGTGGGGAAGCAATAATGCATGCCGAGGAGAAAAAGAGGTGAGGTGAGAGTGTGATGGAAAACAGAGAGAGAAAAAAAAAAGCATTTTGATCATGAAGAAAGCAGAAAAAGCAGCAATTGTTTTTGTTCCTATCCCGGCATCTGGGATTGGAGGGGAATTGAAGGGCCGACCAAATACGACCCAATTTAATGCAAAACAGCCAAAACGACGGAAAAGAGGCAAAAAGCATGCGCCAGACGCTATGCGTGTATGAAAACAAAAAAGCAGAATGAAGAAGTAACGTCGCCGCATGAGGAAATGGCAGGCCAACGAAGGGACCGCATCCCGAATATGTCCTCCCCTTTTGCACATCCCTCTCTGCCATGGGCGATTTCGGAAAAGCTGATCGTGAGGTCGTCTGAGTGGTAGAGCGTATCCACGTTAATGTGATGAGTGGTCCGGCTGGTGTCGTGGATGAGGATCCGAAACGAATGGTCCCAGAACCATGTAACACTACCGGCGACTCCGTAGATACCAGCTTCCATGACTCCAAGCCCGAGAGTCACCATTCATGAACCCTGGTGGGCATTCCTTTCGCGTGTCAAAAACCAGTGTCCGAGCCGTGCATGTATGTAGGATCAATCGAACCGATGACCAACAAAACGATGCTTTGCGATGAACGCCGACTTTTTCCGTCCATACCCGTAAAACCAAAACACCGGGAAACTCCATGCCAATCGATTCAGTCATCGAAGGATAAGTGGGACATGATTGCAACCGTAGTGAGCTGCTGATTAGGCGAACCATTATCTGTCGCTTTTTTGGTGTAATGTTGCGGTCCATAAACGAAGCTCCATGCTAAACGCGTCAAGCCTGTGAGGCGAGCACTAGTTCAGTGGTATGCAAGGTATCAGGAAATTGAGTGAAGTCAAAGAACAGCAAACGTGTGGGCAATTCAAGCTTCCAGTTGCGCCTTGAGAGTTGCATCAAGGATGTCCGCGAGCTTCTTGCGGTTGCGCAGGTTGAGTGCCTTGTTGAGCCACGCGCTCTTCAAAGACTTGGAAAGAGGGCTCTCGGTCTTGACGCCCTCAGCCTTGATCAGTTCAACGTAGTCGTTGACCACACGTGTTGGTAGTGGGTTGGCACTGTTGACAGCCTCGCCGTAGTATTTAATCAAGTTCTTCTGGCCCTCGAAGGATGCGCGATCCTTGGAATCGGCATCAGCGTAGTATTTGAACTCGCTGTACATGCGGTTGTTGAAGTTGCGGATCAGGAAATGTGACCAGAACTGGTACAGTACCTTGAGGTCGTACGGGCAGTTACCGGTGGCAGCATGGCTACGCTGTTCGAAGGCCTTGAGACGAAGCTGAACGTATGGCTCAGGAGTGAGATCGGAAGGGAGCGTGCCAACAGGGTGCTCAGTATCCTTAATCCAGAAGACGTGATCGCCAGTAGGACGCTCGGGAGAGCTGGGAGCAGAAGGGCTGGTACCGCGGGACTGGGTGGGTGAGGAAGTGCCGTTGGTCACCGCCTCGCCGTTGACTACCGATTGGGAAGTGCCATTCTGCTTGCTAATGTCGCCGGCGATGCTGCGCTGGTCGATCGAGCCGTTCGAGAAAGTCCTGGCGGTAGCGGTGTGGTACGGCACGCGACGGCCGCTCACACGGACGCAAACGGTAAGCTGTTCAAGCTTGTGCTCAGGGAACACATCAGGATCAGTCTCGGCGTTGCCGTTGCTCATGTATGCCTGGTGGACGCCGTTGTCGAAGACTGGCGGCTTCGGGGCGCGGCCTCGGACCTCCTCATCATATCCGCTCTCTCCGTTGTGGGAGAAGAAAGCGCCGCGAGCGGCACCGTTCATCATCGCGTGAGCGTTATCGCGACGGTCACCACCACGAGACATGTGCATTGGGTGAGGAATACCGTGGGCTCCCATGTGGTACATCGCAGGGATGCGCTGCTCAGGGATATCCAGCTTTGTGGGTCCCTCGTGGCGAGCAGCAGGGAAACGATCTTCCATAGGGAGAACGAACTGCTGGTAGTCATGGATTTTGCGCACGCGCTCCTTGCCATCTTCTCCAATGCGGATCTCGATGAGATCGGATTGAAGACACACTTGCTTGATGAGCTCCCAGTCCTGGGTCAGGTTCTTGACGCGGTTAAAGCTGGTGATGACCTCCAGGTACACAAAGCCTTGAGAATCCATGTTCTTGCGAAGGTACATGTCCTTTAGCAAGTTGTCCAAAGAGAAGTAGTACTCGAGCTGCAAAGTGACGACACCGAAGAGGTAGTTCGGGTCTTGCATGGGCATGTAAGGCATGGCCGATACAGGGTAACCACCGTATTCAAACATACCATGGCCGTATGGCTGCATAGGAGCAGGGAAAGAGGGATATCTCCCATATGAGTTCTCCACAGGGAAAGACTGGGCGCGGGAGTTACCACGCCACCCTGCGCGACCTGGGCCTGCGAAGTTGCCCTGGTGGTTGCCACGCGGTGGCTGGAAAGAAGGAGACTGTGGCACACCGAAGGGCGACACACCAGAGAAATCAGGACCGGCACTGCCGTTGGCGAAGGGGTGGGCACTTCCGTGGTGACCATTTCCGAACTCGCGAGAACCGCCACGTCCACGGCCGCCGCGCTTAGCTCCGCGACCGCTTCCGTTCCAGTTGCCTTCGCGTCCGGCAGGCTTCTCGAGCATCGCAGAGCGAGCGGCCTGGCCTTCACGGCTTTGTGTGTTCTCAATGTCATCGGCTCTCGGCCCCCTAGGGATGAACTCGGGAGCGAGCTCGGTCTCCTGGCCTTCAAGACCTGTGGTCTCAGCCTTAGACTTAGCACTACGCTGAGGCAGAGGCTTAACATCAGCTGGAGCAGAATCCTTGGACTGCTGCGATGCGAGCTTGCTGGCGTTACGAGATTGCGAAGATGCGCTGGCACTTCGCTGACTCTTGGTGGCTGTCTCCTCAGATGACTCGGGACGGCCTTGGCGGGTCTCATCGCCCTGGGCACCAGCACGGGTTGTGACACCATTTACCGCACCTCTGAAGCTGCCGCGGCCACGAACAGATGCACCGCCACGTCCACGGCCCTCAATGCCTGCAACGGTTCCGCGCGCACTCTTTTCGCGCATCACAGGAGTCTCCCAGAGAATGTTGGGGACAACGGGCACGGGCTTCCATTCCTGCTTCTTGCGAGATTTGCCCGATGGTGCGCTATCGTCAGTCTTCTCGTCATTATCCTTCTCAGGAACTGGCTTGCGCTCCTTGGGCTCTGGGACTGGCGCAGTATCCGGAGTCGGCCACGAAACCTCGTCCTTAACGGGAGGTGGTGCTGCGGTATTGGGGCGCTCGTCGCGAGCAGCGGGTCTCGAGTAACCTGGAACGTTGACGTCTGCGCGCTGGGCTCCCGCGGCGGGCTTCGGAGTCTGACGAGAAGACGTACGCTGCTCATCGGAACGCTTGTTTTGTGCAGGGTTCGACTTCTTGACATCACCATTTGTGCTAGCCTCGTTTGTCTGAGGAGCATTGGTCTTCTTCTTGGAGTCGGCGCGAGGCCTCTGGTTCTCCTTCAGGTTAGTAGCTGCACCAGGTGCTTGCGCAGGTCTGGCAGCTGGCTGCGGTGCTGCGGCCTGTTTGGCCTTTTGTGCCTCCGCCAACTTGGCCCAAGGGTTGACAGTAGGTGCGGGAGCCTCAGTGAGAACGACCGGCTTTGGTGGTGGCGCTGGAGGCTCCTCAGTCTTTTCAGCCTTGTGCTTCTTGCTCTTTCCGGACGACTCGTGCTTGTGGCGAGAGTCGCTTTGGCGCTCGGCGCGTTCGGCACGTGCAGTGATCCATGATCCCGAAGCAGCTGCCTCCGTTGTTTGCGGTGTCTCGGAACCTTGAGACTTTCCGTCCCAGCTGGTTTGGGATGAGGCGTTATTCGCAGAGGATGCGTCATCATTCGAGGTCGCGGATGCGGCAGGATTTGGCGAGGAAACTCCTGAGCTGGTCTGCGCCTTGTCCTCAGCCTTCGCGCGCTCGACGACGCTCTTTGACTCTGTGGGCTTGCTCTTCTCTTGTGTCTCTTCATTTGACTGAGATTGTTTGTCGGGAGTAGTGAAGTCGACATCGTCCGCCCAGTTGCTGGGCGATGCGGTCTCGAATTCCGATAGAAGTCCAGTAGCAGGTGTTGCTGCGCCAGAGGTGACCTTGCTCGAAGGTGCTTGCGACGTCGATGTAGAGACACGGCCCTTTGCCGCCTGTGCATAAGAAAAGCCGCCCGGGCTTGATACCCCAGGTCCAGCCATTTTTATGTTTTCTGGTTCACTCGCACTGGGAGTGCAACCTGTTTTCCCTTGTGCCTTTCTGCTGTTGCTGCCTGCCTGCCCTCGTGCTGCCGCAAAGTTCACGCACAAGTATTACCTTTTGATGTGCCTCGCACTCTTCTCTCTTCACCCGCGAGCTCGCCGGCGGCTCTCCCCGTTTAGGTCGACAGTGTGTAGGCGCGGTGGTCGTGAGATGCGATAGCTGATGAGAAAGTAATGGATGAGCGGATGGATGGTGTGTAGGTGTGCGTGAAGTGAAGCTCGACTCGAGGTTTGAGATCGGACGAGAGTGGGCAGTAGAATGAGGTTGCAAGGAAGATGATCGCGAATCCGCGGCGTGACTGTTGTGCCCAGATGGGACTGCAACGACAATTGCTGTTAGCGAAAGCGTTGCGTAGGAAGCGGTGCGCTGCGGAGTGGGCGAAGGCGGAAGCGGGAATGCGCGTGCAACGAAAAAATGCGTGTGGATGGTGTGGTGGGTGTTGTTGTTGTTGTTGATGTCTGATGTGGGATCTCAAAAGTGAGGTGAAGCGTGCGTACCTAAGTCAAAAGCGAAGCTGGTCGTGCCTTCCCAATTCGGGTGCGGAAGTCAATGTGGCAGGAGCGAAGGGAGCCAACAGAAAGGGAGTTGATTGGGTTGGTGCGACGAACACGACGGCTGCCGATGGAGGGAGATTCGACAGGTGCGTAGTGCGTGGTAGGTAGGCAGTGAGCGAGTGAGCGAAAGTCTACCCAGCAGCGTTGCAGTAAGTGTGTGTGCCCGCGTTAACTAACAAGAAGACAGTGCCCGAGATTTTCGAATCCGTGCTCGCGCTGCCGGGCGTCCGTCTTCCGCAATTCTCCACGCAATAAACCTGCTATCAACACCACGGCCTGGCAACGGCGCTCACTCTTACTGTGCCTAAACAACTGCCCGTGATTCGTGCCACCGCGGCCTACGTAGTGATTGCTCTTTGCAATGGGGTCAGTGGGCTGCCAGTAGTGCATATACACGACAAGCAAGCAAACAGTAGTCAGCACTCGAGCTCGATCAAATAGGGCACGTTCTACCGGAGCTTGAGCGGCAACGGAAATATTGCTTCTCGCATTATTCAAAGAGAGGGTCACCCGCATGAAATTTCAATTAACTAGCACACAGCTGATCATTGATGAAAAAGAAAGCCAAGTCCAAGGCAGAGCTACAGCTACCGGAACTGCAGGCCATAATCCTCCGAACTGCCCGTCATCTTCCTTGCTTGTTTCATGTCTCTCTCTCTCTCTCTCGTCCCGATGCTTCCCTTCGAGCCTTCCTCGTGTGCGATCGTGCATCGTGCATAGCGCATACAACAGTCGCCGCCAAGGACGTTGACCAGCATCATACGACAGCCACGTTCAGGCACGCGCTGTTCGCCGACGAGAGACCCACGCGTGAGCACGCGACATCACTGTGCCTTCGAAGTTTGTTCTTTCTAGGCAATGCATACACTACCGGTCATGATCATGTATCAGGGATGGTCTTCCAATGGGTAGTGAGCTATTTCACTGTACGTATTGCTGTGATTCCATGCCCGATTCTCCCCGCCGAGAGCACTGCACGGTTTAGGAGAATACGTCAGTGCCAATTTGGCATGCAGCCCTAAATCGGCAACCTGCTCGGTTCCTCCTGCTCGTTCCCTCCGACTCCGGCCTGCCGAGCAAGATTTATGAACGCGTGAGAGAGCTCTTGATCCTGCTTGAACGTTCGCATGCTTGCGCTCTCAGTATGATTGATGACAGCCACACTACCAACGCACAAATGAGCTCCGGAGCATGCCTTTCGCGCCTTTCATTGGCATCACTTGAAAATTGCCTCTGAAACAGGAGCCAGCCATTCGGCCCCTTCGAAAAGCCGACGTGCCGGCGCACAGTGCTTGTATGTGCATCTTCCAGCAGCGACTTGTCTCGCCACGGGCATGTGATAGAACTGGAAGCGAGACGAATCACGTGTGTCGCGAAACGGCTGGCCAGTGGGCCATAGCACTTCTGCAATTCTAAAGGAGGAGCGAACGCATGAGCTGGTCAACAAATCCCCTTGGCCATAACACATTGCATCGCCTTTTTGATCAAGACATTGTGCTTAATGTCCTGCATCAGTCAGGGTCAGAGGTTTTGGACACCCGCGATTGCACTGCTGCAGGTGCGGACGGTTCTGCCAACGGACGCCACAGTCACGCTTCCTCAACAGACATGAGCAGCACATGACCGCTGAAGACATAACACCAAACCAATAACATTTCGCCTCGCCTCGGACGTGCAATGCATCAACCAAACCATCAAGCAGCCAGTCGTACATCAGATATAAAAAGCTTGACATATCACCAACACATACGAACCACACACCATCATCGAACAACATACACAAAAAAAGATTGGCTTGAAAACATTAATTGTAGCTGCAGAAGAAAGAAGACGACACACAAAATGTCTGTCTGTCTGTCTGTCTATAATAAATGCTAAGAAAAAAAGCGCTCGAAACGAGCAAAGCTAGAACGCAAGAAACATCAGTTTAGATGTGTTCCAGCATAGGACAAGAAGAAAAAGAAGAAGAAAAGCGCGTTAACAGTGGTGGTATCATCTCTTCTAGCGCGTGCAGAAACATAAAAAGGAAATAAAAAGAGGCAATGCCTCGAAACGCTTTATTCGTTCCAGAAATCCATGTCGACATAAGAAAACAAAGGAAGAAGAAACGCCATCGTTTTTTGTGGGTTGCATGCATACTATGCCAGGAATCGCTTGAACGATCATCGGGGAATCGGGAGTGGGTATCTTGCATCTTGCACCATAATTGTGTCAAACGTCTTTCGGTGTAGGTTCGCTCAAGGGGTTGGGTATCGAGTCGCATCTTTGTTGCCGGTAATGTTTTTTCTTTTCTCTCGTCATGTAGGTGGTGGCCGTTCACGCCGTTATTATGGTCGATGTTATTGCTGTCGCTGTTGCAGGCTCCAGGATCGCAAGCTCATGCTGCAGATCCGCTGGATGACTTGGCTGGTCCCCCTCTGGTCTTCTGTCTGGACAAATCCGTACGCGACGCTGAGCTTGTTTACATCGTCCGTTGGGTCGTTGCTCAGAGGAAGATGAGGCGTCTGAGGACTCCAGTCTGGGATACGTCCGCCAATGTGACGAGCAACTGCGATAGAGTAAAGCACATCGCGGTTCTCGAGCACCTCGAGGATCACGCGCATGTTGGCAAGCTCGCGTGAGACATCATCCAAAGTCTGCGCATCACCTTGGTCGTCACGGAGTGACGTAAATCTACCCAAGTGGTACCAGAAGGCTTGTTGTACAGACTTTGGGTCCTGTTCGCCACTCATCTCCACGACAGATGCGGGCGGCGATGGCACCCGAGCGACATCCAGGTAGCGTCCCGTGAGAAGGTGTTCGACAGTGTCCAGACGGGGCAGTAATTCCCGCGTGAGCGGGCTAGGTGATGCGCTGTTCGTGTTGTGCAGATGATGAACACGAGGCATAGCTGCGAGTGACCAGACGAGGCGCGCTTCCAGAGAAGCCAGTGCCGGTGAAGGTGCTGTTTGCCCATATGCTGCAGGCTTGGCTCGCATTTCCTCCATACACTGAACAGCAAATTCATGGAGTTGATGGTCCGCGGTAAGTGTGGCAAATCCAAGAGTGGTATACCACGATGTCTCGAAAAGCTTGTCAAGTGCATGCGCATACTTGAACTTGTAGAAGTCCTCGAGTTCCTTGTTTACCTCTGATGAAAGCAAGTCAGGTACTGTGCGTACGGGTAATTGCGGCGGAATTTCGTTCAGGTCGAACAGCTCGTCAATGGTGAGCTTGACAACTGAATGGTCGTGTTAGCATCAAACTCTTTATCAAGTCGACAGGATAGTAGCATACATCGTCGAGCCATCTGAACAGAAGGCACGTAACCATTATTGGTTGCCGCAGACGGCAGTTTGGCGTCCTGCTCGGCTATCACTGAATCGACCGACGTGTGGTAAGGCATGTTTCCATCCATATGCGCTGCGACAGGAGGCATTTGCTGGATGTAATTGCCACCGGCGCCTTGATAAGGTGGATATGCATTGGATGGTACAGTTGATAGGATCGGACTAGGCTTGGATGGCGGCGCACTGCTTACGGGTGCAGGCTGAATGCTTGGAACGCGATCATTCTTGTAAACGGGATCGTAGCCCATGCAAGTGCGTTTTGACTTTTGACAGTTGCGGCATTCCGGGTGAGCTTCGTCACACTATAAGAAGTGTTGAAGTCAGTTTTTGCGATGCTTACTCGTGTTGTTGCGCAAGCTTCTCGCTTGACGATTTAAGGTGCTCGCTTGCAGCCGCAACGCGACCTCTGCGCGCCCGTTGCCGTAGTTTGAGCGAAATCGCGAATAACTCCAACACCAAGCTTGAATATCTAGATAAACGTACCTTGATCCTTCTTTTGCGACATGTCAGACATCCTGACTTGGTGCGTCGCTTAATTTCCTTCTTGTGTCGACCGCCAGACATCTGTCGCACGTCCATGGGAGCTTGAGGTGGGATCGGATAACGCATCATGCCGTTGTGGCCGTTTGGCGCGTTCGAGGGCATGGTGGGTGCCATGGGCTGCGGCTGGTACTGGACCATGTTGGAGTTGTAGGCCTGCGCATGCATCATGGACGGTGCGCCGTTCATGTGCGAAGGTGGGAGGTACTGGGGTTGCGACTGCATGTTTGCGCCTTCGAAGTGCTGGATGGAGGGCAGCGACATGGGCACTCCGCCAGGCGGCGAGCCGCGATAGTCGGACGAGGAGGACAGCTGCTGGCTGTTGGGCGCGCCGTAGTATTGTGGGTGCTGGTGCTGCTGGTGGTGTTGCTGCTGCTGATGCTGCTGGACTGGAGGGAGCGGCGGCGCACTCTGCATCTTTGGCGAGGGCTGCTGCTGCGGGTGTTGGAGGTGGTGGTGCTTCTCTTGCTGCTTGTCGACGACGGGCGCGGGCGTAGGAGAGCCATGCGGCGCAGTCGTGGCCTTGTTGTCTATTACTGCTGGCCGGCCTGCTGGGTGCTCGTCCATGGCGGCGACAGGGACCATCTTCGCGGCGGCGTCACCTGCACGGTAGCGGCGGCGGTAGGCTCTCTGCGTTAGCGCAGTTGTTTGCGGCAGGTATCTAGCAAGGCCTCAGCTAGGCCTGCGG
>Ga0265797_10005104_pt1 | contig 19438 bp, 18 predicted proteins | sample P2T30metagenome_FD_192433 | JGI IMG/M metagenome (GOLD analysis project Ga0265797, IMG submission 192433) | Plant litter microbial communities from East Loma Ridge, Irvine, California - P2 T30 | ecosystem: Environmental > Terrestrial > Plant litter > Unclassified | place: USA: California... | reverse complement strand
GGTGGCGGCCTTCACGCGGATCCAGTCCGGCTTTTTCAGGCGCTCGTGCTGCTCGAGCGGGACGATCTTGATCGGGATGCGCGACGTCTTGCTCGCGCCCTTTTGCTTGTCGCTGGCGTTGTAAACAGCCGCAGCGTCTGCTGCTACAGCGGTGCCGGTATCGATTTCGGAAGTCATTGGCTCTTTGCCCCGCAGGGTGTCAGTTGGAGTTGATCGTTTCAGGTGCGGCTTCAGCCACGGGTTCGGCCTCGGCCAGGTGGCGCACCAGTGCGCGCGCCAGCGCCTGCTGGACGTCGGCCAGCGGCGCTTCCACGCCCATGGTCCGCATGTCCACGGTGGCCAGCCCGGAATAGCCGCACGGGTTGATCCAGGTGAAGGGGGACAGGTCCATCGCCACGTTCAGCGACACGCCGTGGTAGGTGCAGCCGTTGCCGCGCACTTTCAGGCCCAGCGCGGCGATCTTGGCGCCCGCATGTGCTTGCGACTGCGGACCGCCGGCGATGTAGATGCCGGGCGCCCCCGCGACGCGCTCACCCTCGAGATTATACGCCGCCAGCACATCGATGACCGCCTGTTCGATCTTGTTCACGAACTGGCGCGCGTACAGCTTGCCGCCGGGTTTATTCCGGCGCAGGTCCATCAGCAGGTAGATCACGACCTGGCCCGGACCGTGGTAGGTGACTTCGCCGCCGCGGTCGGTCTGGACGACTGGAATGTCGTGCGCCGGTACGCCGGGGCCGCTCAGCAGGTGGCCGCGGTCGGCGCCCAGGCCGAGGGTGAAGACCGGAGGATGCTCGACGATCCAGAGCTCGTCTTGCGTGTCCGGCGTGCGCGCGTCGGTAAAGGCGCGCATGGCGGCGAAGACGCTGTCGTAGTCGGCACGGCCGAGCTCGCGGATGAGAGGGGCCGCAGGACGATTCGCTTGCATGGGATTGAGATGGGAAATGGGCTGCCCCGTCATTATAAGCCAGCCGCATTTCCTGCGCCCGCCTTCGATCGGCGGGCGGCCTGGCAACGTTGTGCGATTACAGCACGATCTTGACCATCGGGTGGCCGGACAGGGCCGTATAGATGGCGTCCAGCTGCTCGCGGCTAGTGGCGCGCACGACCACGGTCAGGCCGGTGTAGGTGCCCTTGGTCGAGGGGCGGACTTCGATCTTGCCTTTGTGAAAAGTCGGATCGTGGGCGACGATGACTTCGACGATGGTGTCGGCAAAGGCGTCGTGGGTGGCACCCATCACCTTGATCGGGAAGTCGCTCGGGTATTCGATGAGGGATTCTTTCGGGTCCATGGACGCTCCATTAAAAGGGGCATTGTAGCCAAACTCGGGGCGATGCGGTCTTAAGTGATAGTCAGATGCACTCGCACTGTTGCGTTTATTTCGTTTATTTCGTAGAATTCGATTAAAATGAACTTAGAAGCCTGGTACGTCAGCAGCGTCGGCGAAGTCCGACGCTGCTGACGTACCAGGCATAGCACGAGTGTTTGGCTAAGAATAATAGGAGAGGGCCATGTCTGATGTAATCGATCGCTTAGATAGCAAAGAAGATGTAGAGCTCGCAAAAGCAGCGCAGCGTAGCCTCGTTACTGCATTGGATCATTCTCGTGCAGTAAATATTGCAATCTTGGAAGATGGAGTAGAAAGACTAGAAGACTCTCCGATCTTGAAGCTTCCGCCTAAAGTTCTTCGATTATTTGCAGATATGCTTGGTTCTCTTGCTCAAGGGCATGCTGTCGCAATTATGCCGAAGGAGCTTCACATCTCTACACAAGAAGCAGCTATGTTCTTGAATGTATCGAGGCCATACCTGATCCGAATGCTTGATGAAGGAAAAATTCCTTACCATAAGGTTGGTACACATCGAAGGATTAAATTTGAAGATGTGGTGGCCTATAAGGAAGAGCGACAAAAAACTTCGCAAGCAGCTCTGCAGGAACTAATGGATCAAGCCCAAGAACTAGACATGGGATACTGATGGCAGGCTATTACCGGTACACGGCAGTGCTGGACGCATGTGTCTTGTATCCAGCACCCCTTCGCGATGTGCTGATCAGCCTGGCAGCAGACGGGCTGTACGGTGCGCGTTGGACCGCCGAAATACAGGATGAGTGGATTCGTAATCTACATGCTAAACGTCCTGATCTAGACAAGGAAAAGCTGTCCCATACGGCATCGCTCATGGCGAAAGCAATTGAGGATGCTCTGATCCAGAACCATCAATATCTGATTCCAAGTCTAGATTTACCTGATCCCGATGATAGGCATGTATTAGCAGCCGCTATCGTCGGGCATGCCGACGCCATCGTCACCTTCAATCTCAAGGACTTTCCCGAAGTAAGCGTCTCTCGACACGAGATCGAGATCCTCCATCCGGACGACTTCCTTGTAGCGCAATACGATCTCGCCCCAATTCGTGTGCTGAGCATCATCAAGGCAAGCCGAGCCAAGTTGAAAAAACCGCCCAAGTCGGCCGAGGAATACATTGCCACCCTCGAGCAGCAAGGTCTACCCCAGACCTGTCAGCTATTACGTAACGCCATCGACCTGATTTGATCAGCGTTCCTGCTGATGCCGCCCGCCACCCCCTTCGGCCCGCGCGGCCCGGCCGCCACCGTCGCCGCGCGGTGCCGGTGGCGCTGCGGCGGGTGCCGGGGCGGGACGCGCTGCGGTCACCGGCGGCGGTGCCGGCATGGCCGGGCGTGCCATCATTACCGGCGCCGAGGCCGGTGCGGGAGCAGGCGCAGGCGGCGCAATGCGCTGCGGCGACGGGCGCTCCCAGTCGCCGCGGTGGGCGCGCTCGGGGCGCGGATCGCTGCGCTGCTCGAAGCGCGATTCGGTGCGCGCTTCCCGCACCGGCTGCGGGATGGCGACGGGCGCTGCCGGTGCGGCTGGCGCGGATGGTGTCTGCAGCACCGGCGCCGGGGCCGGCATCGGCTGGCGGTTGCGGCGCAATTCTTCCAGTTGTTCGCGCCGATCCGAGCGCTGCCAGCCCTGGCTGCGCCATTCGCGTTCACGCTCGCCCGCTGCCGGTACGCCCGCCGGCGGCACGGTGGTGATCATCTGCGGAGCCGGCTGGCGCGGCGGCAGGCTCGAGATCGTGCCCGGCGTCGGCGATGGCTGCGGCGGCGGGCTGACGATGGTGCCGGCCTGCTGCGACTGGTGCGGCGGCGGGCTGTTGATGCCGAGGCCCTGCGCCGACGGCGTGGCCTGGCCGATCACCGGCGCCGGCATCGCCGCCTGGAACGGGCGCCGGTTGGCGAAGCCGTCGCGCTCGACGCGGCCGGTGTCGATCGCGCCGTCGGCGCGGCGACCCTCGCCACGGCGATCGTCATCACGGCGCTCATCGTCACCGCGGCCACCCCAGCGCCCGCCGCGATCGGCACGATCGGCATCCTGGCGCGCGTCGACGGGCCGGATCTCGGCCGGGCGGGCATCCGCAGGGCGGCCGGCATCCGGCCGGGTGTCGGCAGCACGGGCGTCGCCACGCCGGCCCTCGCCACGCCAGTTGTCCGCGCGCCGCTCGCCATCGTGCTCGCCCGCCGGCCGCCCGGGGCGTTGCGGACGGTTCGGCGGCGCCGGCGGTGCGCCGGCCGCGGGCAGGGCGGCCGGCACGTTGTGGGCCATGACCGGCGGCGCGGTCAGGATCGGCGAGCGCGGCACATTGACCCGGCCCGGCTGGCGGAAGCGGTCCTGCGGCACCACGGTGAGACCTTGCGGGCGGAAGTCGCGGCCACCCTTGCGGTCGCGCACGTGCTCGTTCATCCAGCGCAGGTGGTTGGCCGGCACGCGGTAGCCCGGCACGTAGCGGTCGTGCCAGGACAGCGGGTACCAGCCGGTGCCCGGCGCGCGCGAGCGGTCGCGGAAGGTAACGTTCCAGCCGGCGCCGCCGACCCAGCCGACCAGCGCCGGCGCCCACACCCAGTGTTCGGGACGGCGCCCCGGGGCCCAGGCCCAGCGGCTGTTGACCTGCACCCAGCGCCCGTAGTGGAAGGGCGCGTAGCCCCAGGGGGCGTTGTCGACCCAGGTCCAGCCCCAGGGATCGAGCCAGGTCCAGCTGCCGTCGCGGTAGGGCACCCAGCCAGACGCCACGGTTGGGATCCAGAGCGGGCCGTATTCGCTGTTGGTGCTCCAGCTGCCGTAGCGGTCGAGGTCTTCGTAACCGGTCATCTCGGTGCCGACGTAGCGTGCGGACGCCGAGCTGTCCTCGATCCGGTCGCGGCTCGTAGCCCAGTCGTCGAAGCCATCGCGCGTGGCCGCCAGGGTGCGCACGTCGTCGTCCGTCACTTCGGCGCCCTTGCCGGCGCGGATGGTCAATTGCGAACCGCCGCCGTCGACCAGCGCCACGCCGTCGAACACGTCGACGCTGCTGGTGTCCCGCACGCGCCCGGCGTCGATGCGCAGGCTGGACGGCTGCTCCAGGCGCACGCGCGCTTCCGGCATGGTCAGCTCGAAGCCGGGCACCAGGTCGGGATTGCGCACGCGGATGTTGGCGCTGCCGTAGTGCAGGCGCAGGCGCAGATTGGCGTCGTCGAGCTGGACGACTTCGAGCGAGGAATCGCCGTCCAGGCGGATCGAGGTGGAGCCGATGCGCAGTGCGGTGCGCGCGCCGGGCGCGGTGCTGATGGTGTTGCCCGAGGTGACCGGCCAGTTGACCTGAGCGGCCATCATTTCGGCGCCGACGTCGCTGCCGATGCTGACCTGGCCCTGGGTGACGGCCACGCGTCCGACCAGCGCCGGCGGATCGCCGCTATCGCTTTGTCCCACGGCCAGGGACGACAGGCCGGCCAGCGCCAGCAGGGTGACGGTTTTCAGGACTCGGTTGCGCATGACTCTCTCCAGTCTCGGACTTGTAATTGGTATGACGCACAGTATGGACGCAAATCGTCTACCTGATTACAACGCACGAGCGCGCAAAAGGACAACGCGGGTTACAAACAGTTGCGAAAACTCTGGTAACTGACCAAACCCGGCCGGGCCGGCGTCAAGCGTGGTTGTGTTTTACGAAGAAGAGCAGGGCGCCCACCACGATCAGCACGGCGCCGAAGAAGCGGTTCTGGATGCGGACGGCGCGCTCGTCGCGGAAGAAGCGCTGCATCGACGACGCCAGGAAGGCGTAGCCATGCATCACGCTGGCGTCGATGGTGACCATGGTCACGGCCAGGATTGCCAGCTGGGGCAGCACCGGTGCCTTGGGCGAAATGAAGCCCGGCAGCACCGCGACCATGAAGATGATCCCTTTCGGATTGGTCGCGTTGGTGAGAAAGCCGGTCAGCACGCGCCGTCCGAACGACGGGTGCGCCGCCATGCCGGCAGTCGAGACGCCGTCCAGGGCATGCCCTGGACCGGTGGCCCGGGCGCGCCACTGGCCGATGCCGAGCCAGATCAGGTACAGGGCACCGATCGTCTTCACCACGGTGAACGCCACTTCGGAGGCCAGCAGCAGCGAGCCGACGCCGGCGCCGGCGATGACCAGCACCAGGATCAGGCCCAGTTGCAGCCCCAGCACGGTGGCGCTGGCCTTTTTCAGGCCGTAGGCGAGGCCGTGCGACATCGACAGGATCGCGCCGGAACCGGGCGAGATGGCGATCAGGGTACCGGCGATGACGAAGGTGATCCAGGTGGCGAAGCTCATGCTGGGGGAAGAAAAGGGTAGAACGGGGGAGGGAGGAGAATGGCCCGCGGCGGTGGATATCGCCAGCCGCCGCGGCCAGCGAGAAGAGAAATTACTTCTTCTTCGGATTGACGGCTGCCTTCAGGGTGGCGCCGGCTGCGAAGCGCGGGGTCTTCGACGCGGCGATCTTCATCGGCTCGCCGGTGGCCGGGTTGCGGCCCTTGCGGGCGGCGCGCTTGGTGACCGAGAACGTGCCGAAGCCGGTGATACCGACCGTGTCGCCTTTTTTCAGGCGCTCGGTGATGATGTCGATGACGGTGTTCACTGCGTCGTTGGCAGCGGCACCCGACATTTCGGTACGCTTCGCAAATTCAGCGATCAGTTCGCCTTTTTTCATAAATCCTCCGGTTTAAAAGAGCCGGAAGATTAGCATAATTAATTGCCACATGTAATGTTTGTACAGGCCCGGCGCGTGCCGTAGGGCCTGTATTGGCGGGGTTTCTGGCGTTTTACGATGTTCAGGCGGCGGCCGGCAGCGCTTCGGCGGCGGCCAGGCGCAGGCGCAGCGCGGCGTTGATCAGGGTCTGGTAGCCGGTGCCGGTGCGTTCCGCACGCGAGCGGAACTCGTCCAGGACCTCGTCGTCCAGGTAGATCGTGATGCGGGTCTTGCGTTTCGGCGGACGGGTGCGGCGGCGCGGCGCGGTCGGCAGGTCGAAATTGCTGTTCATGGGCATCTCTCCTTTTGGTCGGTAGAGGCTGCTGTACCGCAGCCAATGATCGAACTATACGTATTTCGATGCGGCCGCCGGAGAGGAAAGCGACGAGTTGCAGATTTTCAGGGATGAAACGCAAATTTTGCGCCTGAACCGTGTGCATTGCGGGTTGGCCGGTCAGGTAAGATGTGGCCATATTGACATTTGGGAGCTGGACAATGGCCGCAGGAAGTTTATTAGCACTGATCGACGATATCGCGAGCGTCCTCGACGACGTCGCCCTGATGAGCAAGGTCGCGGCCAAGAAGACCGCCGGCGTGCTCGGCGACGACCTGGCCCTGAATGCCCAGCAGGTAAGCGGCGTGAATGCCGACCGCGAATTGCCGGTGGTCTGGTCGGTGGCGGTCGGTTCGCTCAAGAACAAGGCGATCCTGGTGCCGGCGGCCCTGGCCATTTCCGCCTTCCTGCCGCAGGCGATCACGCCGCTCCTGATGATCGGCGGCGCCTACCTGTGCTTCGAGGGTTTCGAAAAGCTGGCCCACAAGTTCATGCATTCCGCGGCCGAGGATGCCGCGCATGAGGAGGAACTGGCGAGCGCGCTGGCCGCCAACGCCGACATGCGCGCGGTCGAGCAGGACAAGATCAAGGGCGCGATCCGCACCGACTTCATCCTGTCGGCGGAAATCATCGTGATCGCGCTGGGCGTGGTCAACGAGCAGAGCACATCCTTCGGCGCCCAGGTGGCGGCGCTGGTCGCGGTGGCGGTGGCGATGACGGTCGGCGTGTACGGCCTCGTGGCCGGCATCGTCAAGATCGACGACCTCGGCCTGTACCTGAGCCGGAAGAGCGGGGCGCTGGCGCGCGCCATCGGCAACATGCTGCTGGCGGCGGCGCCGAAGCTGATGAAGGCGCTGTCGGTGATCGGCACCGCCGCCATGTTCATGGTCGGCGGCGGCATCATCGGCCATGCCTTCGAGCCGCTGCACCACCTGGCGGAAAGCGCGGCGCATGCGGTGGGCGGCGTGCCTGGTGTCGGCGGCCTGCTGGCGGCCGTCACCCCGACCCTGATCGATGCGGTGGCCGGCGTCGTGGTCGGCGCCATCGTGCTGCTGGTGGTCACGCTGGTGCAGCGCATCCGCGGCAAGAAGCACTGACCTGACACGGGGCCGATCCGGCCGCCACTGCCGGCCGGAACCTTCCAACCGCCGCCGACTCCAAGGTACAAAGAGGAGGCGGCATGCAGGAAACCCGCTTGCGCCTGCACCTGGCCCTCGGTGCGGCGCGCATGTCCATCTGGGATGCGACCGTGGTCGGCAACGACGTCACCGCAGGCGTCATCGCGTGGTCGGCCGACGGCGCCGCGCTGTTCGGCCTGACCCCGGTCGAACAGTCCCAGCACTTCCTCGATTTCCTGGCGCTGGTGCATCCGGACGACCGCCGCTTCCTGGTCGAGAACATGCAGCGCCGCGTCGACCAGTGCGCCTCTTACCACTTCGAATACCGCGTGCTGCCGCCGGATGGCGTGGAGCGCTGGATCGGCTGCCGCGGCATGCCGGTGTGCGAGGATGGCGTGCCGGTGCGTACGCTCGGCCTGGTCTGGGACGATTCCAGCCGCAAGATCCAGGAAACCCAGCTGTTCGAGCAGAAGGAGCTGGCCGAGGTGACGCTCGGTTCGATCGGCGACGGCGTGATCGCCACCGATTCGCGCGGGCGCATCCGTTTCATGAACCGGGTGGCCGAGGAACTCACCAGCTGGAACGCCGAGCAGGCCGAGGGCATCGACGTTGCCCGCGTGGTGCGGCTGGTCGACGAGGCCGACGGCAAGGAGATCGACAACCCGGTGCACCGCTGCCTGCGCGAGCGCGCCGCGGTCGGCGTCAGCTCGCGCACCCAGCTGCTGGCGCGCGACGGCCGGCACATCGCCATCGAGGATTCATCGTCGCCGATCTGGTCGCGCGATCATGCGGTGCTGGGCGCGGTGGTGGTGCTGCACGACGTCACCCACGAGCGCCAGCTGGCGCACCAGCTCAGCTGGCAAGCCTCGCACGACCCGCTCACCGGCCTGATCAACCGGCGCGCCTTCGAGACGGCGGTGGCCGGCGCGCTGCACAGCGCCAAGGACGCGCACTACCACCATGCGCTGCTCTACCTCGACCTCGACCGCTTCAAGATCGTCAACGACACCTGCGGCCACGGCGCCGGCGACATCCTGCTGCAAACCCTGTCCCGGCTGCTGCAGCGCCACATGCGCGAAAGCGACGTGCTGGCGCGGCTCGGTGGCGACGAAATGGGCGTGATCCTGTCGTTCTGCCCGCTGCCGCGCGCGCTGGTGCTGGCCGACGAGCTGCGCCAGTCGGTCAAGGATTTCCGCTTCGTCTGGAACGAGCGCGTGTTCGAGATCGGGGTCTCGATCGGCCTGGTCGAGATCAGCGAGCACAGCAAGTCGGTGACGGACCTCCTGATCGCGGCCGACCAGGCTTGCTACCTGGCCAAGGAGCAGGGCCGCAACCGCGTGCACGTCTACCGCGAAAGCGACGTCATGCTGGCGCGGCGCCAGGGCGAGATGCAATGGGTGTCGCGCCTGACCGAGGCGCTCGACAAGGACCAGTTCCGCCTGTTCTCGCAGCCCATCGTATCGCTGAACGGGGGCGGCGACGGCCACCAGGAAGTCCTGCTGCGCATTGCCGCGGCCAGCCCCGGCGGCGATGGCCTGATCCTGCCCGGCGCCTTCATCCCCGCGGCCGAACGCTACGACCTGATGGTGCCGCTCGACCGCTGGGTGGTCAGCCACGTGTGCCGCCATATTCGCGACGAGCGCCGGCGCAGCGGTCCCGGCCCGGCACCGATGTATTCGGTCAACCTGTCCGGCGTCTCGCTGGGCAACGACGGCATGCTCGCCCACATCCAGGACGAAATCGCCGCCCACGGCATCGACCCCGGCCAGCTGTGCTTCGAGATCACGGAAACCGCCGTCATCGCCAACCTGCCCAAGGCCCAGGAATTCATCGCGGCCCTGCGGCTACTGGGCTGCCATTTCTCGCTGGACGATTTCGGCAGCGGCCTGTCCTCGTTCGCCTACCTGCGCACGCTGCACGTGGACTACCTCAAGATCGACGGCCTGTTCATCCGCGGCATTGCCGGCAACGAGGTCAACCGCGCGCTGGTGAAGGCCATCAACGAGGTCGGCCACGTGATGGGCATCCGCACCGTGGCCGAATACGTCGAGGATACGGACACGCTGGCGGCGGTGCGCGCGCTCGGCATCGACTATGCGCAGGGCTACGCGGTGGGGCAATTGCGCCAGCTGGCCTGAGCATCCTTCCTGATCCATGCTGGTGCGCGACGCCCGCCGGACGTGCTTTTCATGCACCACGCATGACCATCTGTTGCATCTTTACAAATCGGCAAGCTGATCCGTTTGACAATGCTCATGCCCACGGCACAGTATGAAGTGTCACTTGCCACAAGCTAAGTGCCTCACAACACGTGCTGGGTACCACCCGCTGTCTCGCTTTTCCCTGCCGGCCGCCCGCGGCCAGGCACCGCATACCAAGAATAAGGACGCAACAGCATGCAACAACGATTCGCACCCACCCCCACCGTACTCGCCCTCACCATCGCCGCGCTGTGCGCCGCCATGGCCCCGGCCCAGGCGCAGGAAGCGACTGGCGGCGAGAGTGCCAGCACCGTCGTCGTCACCGGCACCCGGGTGGCCAACCGCAGCGCCCTCGACACGGCGTCGCCGGTCGACATCATTTCGGCCGACACCCTGAAAAGCACCGGCACCACGGAGCTGAACCAGGCCTTGTCGGTCGCGCTGCCCTCGCTGAACTTCCCGCGCCCGGCGCTGACCGACGGCACCGATACGATCCGCCCGGCCACGCTGCGCGGCATGGCGCCCGACCAGTCGCTGGTGCTGGTCAATTCCAAGCGCCGCCACACCTCCTCGCTGGTGAACCTGAACGGCAGCATCGGGCGCGGCTCGGCGGCGGTCGACCTGAACACGATCCCGACCGCGATGGTCAAGAACATCGAGGTGCTGCGCGACGGCGCCGCGGCCCAGTACGGATCGGATGCGATTTCCGGCGTGGTCAACGTCCGCCTGCGCACCGACCGCGACGGTGGCGAAGGCACCTTCACCTTCGGCGAGCGCAAGACCGACTACAGCATGCTCAATGGCGGCGCGCCGGCTGGCGCCACCTGGGGTCCGGGCCCGAGCTCGCGCTCGCGCACCGACGGCCAGGTCCGCACCCTCTCCGCCTGGAAGGGCCTGCCCTGGGGAGACAGCGGCTACGTGACCATCGCCGCCGAAGCCAAGAGCCAGGAACACACCGAACGCAGCGGCTACGACCTGCGCCAGCAGTACGCCCGGGTGAACGGCGCCTTCGACCCGCGCGAACAGACCATCAACCGCTACAACGCCTGGTACGGCGAACCGGAGATGAAGCAGAAGACCGTATTCGTCAACGCCGGCAACACCCTGGCCGGCGGCGCCAAGGTCTACGGCTGGAGCAGCTACCAGCTGCGCGACGCCCTCTCGGCCGGCTACTTCCGCCTGCCGCAGGACGTGCGCAACGTCCAGGCGATCTACCCGGACGGCTTCCTGCCGATCATCGCGCCCACGGTCGAGGATTTCAGCGCCGCCGCCGGCGTCAGCTGGTCGGTCGGCGACTGGGACCTGGACACCTCGCTGGTGTACGGCCAGAACCGCATGAACTACGACGTGGTGAACACGCTGAACGCGTCCTACGGCGCGGCCAGCAAGACCAGCTTCGACGCCGGCGGTTTTACTTACAAGCAGCTGGTCTACAACTTGACCGGCGTGCGCAAGTTCGACATTGGCGGCCTGGCTTCGCCGCTGAACGTGGCGCTCGGCACCGAAGCGCGGCGCGAAGGCTATGAACTGCATGCGGGCGAGCCGACCTCGTGGAACAACGGCGGCGTGCTGGTGAACGGCCTGCCCGTGGCATCCGGCGCCCAGGTGTTCCCGGGCTTCCGTCCGGCGAATGCCTCCGACACCTCGCGCACCGCGATCGGCGTGTTCGCCGACGTCGAGGCGAACATCACCGACAAGCTGCTGGCCTCGGCCGCCGTGCGCGGCGAACACTACAACGACTTCGGCGGCAACGTGTCCGGCAAGCTGGCCGCGCGCTACGACTTCGCGAAGCAGTTCGCGCTGCGCGGTTCGGCGCAGAACGGTTTCCGCGCGCCTTCTCTGCAGCAGCAGAATTTTACTTCGACCTCGACCAACTTCATCAACGGCATCCCCTACGAGATCACGACCTTCAAACCGCTTGACCCGGTGGCGGTGGCGCTCGGCGCCCAGCCGCTGAAGGCCGAGAAGTCGACCAACTACTCGCTCGGCGCGGTGATGCGTTTCGCGCCGCTGAGCATCACGGTGGACGCCTACCGCATCAAGGTGCGCGACCGCATCGTGCTGTCCGAGAACCTGACCTCGACGGCGGTGCGCGACTACATCGTGCGCCAGGGCTTTGCCGGCGTGGGCGGCGGACGCTTCTTCATCAACGGCGTCGACACCACCACCAAGGGCCTGGACATTGTCGCCAACCTGCCGTGGAACGCGGGCGCCGCCGGCCGCTTCGACTTCACGCTGGCCGGCAACGTCAACAAGACCGAGGTGACGCGCGTGCCGACCACCGCCCAGCTGGCGGCGCTGAACCCGGCACCGATCCTGTTCGACCGCGTAAACGTGCTGACGCTGGAACAGGGCCAGCCGAAGAACAAGATCACGGCCAGCGCCAACTGGAAGCTGAACCAGTGGGGCGTGACGGCGCGCGCGACCCGCTACGGCAAGGTGCTCTCGCCGGGAACGACGGAAGCCAATGATTTCTGGATCAACGAGCACACCATCGTCGACCTGGAAGGCCGCATCGCCCTGACGAAGAAATTGAGCCTGGCGATCGGCGCCGACAACGTGTTCGACCAGTACTCGGAAACGCTGCCGTTCACGCTGAACACGACCAACAACACGCCGTTCTCGAACTACGCACCGTTCGGCAGCAGCGGGCGCTACATCTACGCGCGGGCCAGCTACAGCTTTTAAGCTTGACGCCACCGGGTAGGGTGGACAGCGGAGCTGTCCACCCTACCCGCCTCATCAGCGTTCCTGACCCAATCGGCACACCTTCCCCTTCTGCCTTACAATCTAGTCAAGCTTGCCATTCAGGCACGCCGGCACAGCATCGCCCCCAGCGCCAGTCCCAGGCCGAAGGCGCCATACACCACGGCCAGCGAAGAACGCGACAGGTGCTGCTCGTAGCCGGGTTCCAGGCGCTTCGGCGTACAGTGGTAATCGGCAAAGCAGGCCACGGCGGACGCGGCGCCGGCCACGCCCAGCGTGAGGGGTGGCTGCTTGCGGTCGAGCAGGTGGCCGCACAGGCGCTCGAAGCTCACCGCCCAGAACGTGGAACAGGCGTGGTGGATCAGGTAGCCGGTGACGGTGTGGCGGGCGGACGGCGCGTGGCGCTGGAAGGCCTGGTCGCCCCAGATCCAGTGGCTGATCGCATTGGTGGGCGCCCAGGCGCTGCCGGCGTCGCGATGGCCCAGCAGCGTCATCGCCGCGGTGGAGAGCAGGCTGGACGCCGCACCGCCGACCAGGCCGTGCCGCAGTGCCGTGTTCCAGGTTGTCATGAAGTCCCCGGGTCGTGAACGGTTTGAAAAGGATGCGTGCATGCGGATATTGCTGACGGGAGCGAGCGGATTCATCGGGCAACACCTGCTGCACGCGCTGCTGGCGGAAGGCCATCACGTCGTGTGCGCCGTGCGCCATGTGAAACCGAGCGATGACCCGCGCCTGAGCTACATCCAGGCCGACTTCACCAAAGATACCGGCAAATCCGCCTGGCTGGCGCGCCTGTCCGGCATCGATGCCGTCGTCAACACCGTCGGCATCTTCCGCGAGCAGGGCGCGCAAACCTTCGAGACCCTGCACGTGCGCGCTCCGCGCGCGCTGTTCGCCGCCTGCGCCGAATCCGACGACGTGCACATGGTGCTGCAAGTGTCCGCCCTCGGCGCCGACGAGGGTGCCGAGACGCCGTACCACTTGTCCAAGAAAGCCGCCGACGACTACCTCGCCTCGCTGCCGATCCGCTCCTGCATCGTCCAGCCTTCGCTGGTCTACGGCGCCGACGGCACCAGCGCGCGCGTGTTCAAGGCGCTGGCCTCGCTGCCCGTCGCCGTGCGCTTCGGCGATGCGCCGCAGCTGGTGCAGCCGATCCACGTCGACGACGTGGTCGCCGCCATCGTCGCCCTGCTGCGCCAGCGCCTCTATGTCGACCAGGCCGAACTGTTCCCGCGCACCGCGCGCCGCATCGCCCTGGCCGGTCCGCGGGCGCTGCCCTTCATCGACTACCTGGCGGCGCTGCGCGCGGCCATGGGCATGGGGCGCCTGCGCGTCTTCAAATTAACGGGCCGCCTGGCGCGCTTCACGGCGCGCTTCGGACGCTGGCTGCCGGGCGGCCTGCTCGACCCGGACGCGCTGCGCATGCTCGACCGCGGCAACACGGCGGACCCCGGTCCCACACTGCGCCTGCTGGGCCGGCCGCCGCGCACGATCGCCTCCTTCATCACCGACGCCGCCGCCGAACGCGCGCGCGCCAAGCTCGACTGGCTGCTGCCGGTGCTGCGCGGATCGATCGTGGTCGTCTGGATCTTCACCGCGATCGTTTCGGCCTTCGTCTATCCGGCCACCGAAAGCTACGAACTGCTGGCGCGCACCGGCATCCCGGACAAGCTGCAGCCACTGATGCTGTACGGCGCCTCGGCCCTCGACCTGGCGTTCGGCCTGGGCATCCTGTTCATGAAGCGGCGGCGCTGGCTGTGGCTCGCGCAACTGCTCCTGATCGGCTTTTATACGATCGTGATCGCGTGGAAGCTGCCGGAATTCCTGGTCCACCCGTATGGACCTTTGACAAAGAACCTGCCGATGCTGGCGGCGATCTGGCTGCTCTATGAACTCGATGGAAAGGAAACGGTATAAATGGATTACGTCGTCGTCAAGTGGCTGCACATCCTGTCGTCGACCTTCTTGTTCGGCACCGGCATCGGGTCAGCCTGGTACATGCTGTTCGCGAACGTCAGCCGCGACGTGCGCGCGATCGCCGTGGTCAGCAAGTACGTCGTGATCGCGGACTGGCTGTTCACGGCCACCACCGCCATCATCCAGCCGGCCACCGGCTTTTACATGGCGCACCTGGCCGGCTTCCCGCTCACCAGCCACTGGATCATGTGGTCGGTGATCCTGTACGTGATCGCCGGCGCCTGCTGGCTGCCCGTGGTGTGGCTGCAAATACGCCTGCGCGACCTCGCGGCCGAGGCGGCGCGCAACGGAACCCCGCTGCCGCCGCTGTACTGGACCTATTTTAAAACCTGGGTCGGGCTGGGCATCCCGGCCTTCATCGCCTTCGTCTTCATCTTCTGGTTCATGGTGGCCAAGCCGATGTAGTAGGCTGTTGGCTTAACATATCGAAAGGAAGCTTCATGTCCCGCATTGGTCTCGGTCTCATCCTCGCACTGGTCTCCAGCGCCGTATTCGCCGCCGCACCAGGCTGGGTCGCGCGCAGCGACGCCTACACCCAGCCGGTCCTGAAAGACACCGGCAAATACCAGCCCGAGGAATCGACAGGACTGGGCGACGAGAGCTTCGACACCGCGGTCGCCGACTTCAAGCCGCGCGACTACGAGCGCATGCTGGCCGACACCGAAAAACGCCTGAAGGAGTTGCGCCGCCAGCGCGCTCTTGAGAAGGACGTCAAGGTGCGCCAAGACCTCGACATCCTGGTCGACTCGCGCGAAAAACTCATCACCAGCATGAAGCTGGAACGCCAGTACCTGCTGAACTACGTGAACGTGGGCGAGCTGGTGTACGGCGGCCTGCAAGCGCTGCTCGACCCGCGCAACAAGCCGGAACGCCAGAAGCTGGCGCTGGTGCGCCTGAAGCGCTATGCCGGCAAGGAAAACGGCTACGCACCGATCGCCACGCTGGTGCGCGCGCGCAGCGAGGAGCGCCTGGCCAACAAGGCCCTGATCGGTCCCTACGTCGGCGAAGTCGAGGAAGGCTTGAACAACAACGCCACCTACCTGAACGGCATCGAAGAGATGTTCAAGAAGGCCGGCGTGCAGGGCTGGGAAGCCGACTTGGCGGCCTTGAGGTCGCAGGTGAAGGACTACGACGACTGGGTCAAGAGCCACATCCTGCCGCGTGCGCGCAAGGAAGTGCGGCTGCCGGAAGCGGTCTACGCCAACCGCCTGGTTAATGTCGGCGTCGACATCGCGCCGGAACAGCTGATCGAGCGCGCCAGCTTCGACTTCCAGGAAGTGCGCGACCAGATGCAGGTGGTGGCGAACACCATTGCCGCGCAAAGGAAACTGCTGTCGCCGGACTACCGCGACGTGATGCGCGAACTGAAGAAGACTTCGATCCCGGCCGACCAGCTGCTGCCCTACTACCGCGAACGCCTGAAGGACATCGAAGGCATCATCCGCGCGCGCGGCCTGGTGACGCTGCCGGCGCGCGAGGCCAACATCCGCACCGCCAGCGAGGCCGAAGCGGCGCGCACGCCAGCGCCCTTCATGAACCCGCCGCGCATGATCGGCAACACCGGCGAGTATGGCGAATTCGTGATCCCGCTGTCGAACCCGAACGCCAAGTCGAAGGAAAAGATGGACGACTTCGACTATGCCGCCGTGGCCTGGGGCGTGACCGCGCACGAGGCGCGACCGGGGCACGAGCTGCAGTTCGCGTCGATGGTCGAGCAGGGCATGTCGGTGGCGCGCGCCCGCTTCGCCTTCAACAGCGCCAACGTCGAAGGCTGGGGCCTGTATTCGGAAGCGCTGGTGCTGCCCTACATGCCGCCCGAAGGCCAGCTGGCCGCGCTGCAGATCCGCCTGCTGCGCATGGCGCGCGCGATGCTCGACCCGATGATCAACCTGGGCCGCATGACGCCGCAGCAGGCCAAGGCTTTCCTGATGAAGGAAGTGGTGCTGTCGGAACCGTTCGCGCAATCCGAAGTCGACCGCTATTCCTACCGCAGCCCGGGCCAGGCCACCGCCTACTACTACGGCTACGTGAAGCTGCGCGCCCTGAAAACCCTGGCCGAGATCGAGCTGGGCGAGCGTTTCAATTTGAAGGCCTTCAACGACTTCGTCATCGCCCAGGGCATCTTGCCGCCGGATTTGATGAAGCAGGCGGTGCTGCAGGACTTCATTGCCGCGCAAAAGGGGCAGACCGCGGCCAAATGATCCGGGCTTGACACGCATGACGTGGGATGTCTTCATCATTGCGGCCGCGGTCGTGGCCGGCGCCACCTGGCTCGAACTGCGGCGCCAGCGCCGGCATCGCGCCAGGAACGATGCCGGCCAGTGCGCGCACTGCACATGCCGGCTCGAGTCCTGGCGCGTGCGCCAGGCCGGATACGGCGATCCTTTCAAGCACCACCCCATCCGGGCCGACGTCTGCCTCGACTGCCATGCGCGTCACCGGCGGCGGCGCTGGATGCTGTACCTGGCCGTGCCGCCGCTGGCCGTCATCCTGCTGATTGTTTTCCTGGAACAAACACGGTTTTAACCAGACGTAACTTGCGCCATCGCCGCGTCGATCGGGGTAAGGTTGAATCCGTCGCGGGCCAGGTCGGCCCGCTTTGTCCACCGAATGGAGGCTCACATGCGCAAGATGATCCTGATGGCTGTTGCCGGTTTTTTCTGGAAGAAGTTCATGGCCAAGAAAACCTATAACGGCACCGTCCCCGGCCGTTTCTGAACGGCCGCCCGCATCGCCCGACCGTGCGCCGCCCCCTCGGGGCTTGCGGCGACAATGACGGGCCGCCCAAGGGTCATCACGACCAAGGGCATGACGATCAACCCGATGGAGGAAGGAACGATGCGGGCTTACCAGATTCTCCCCGGCGATGGCATCGACGGGCTGCAATGCGTGGATTTCCCGGACCACGCGCCGGGCGCGGGCGAAGTGCGGGTGCGGGTGCACGCGGTCTCGCTGAATTACCGTGACTTGATGGTTGCCAGCGGCAATTACCTGGTCAACGTCGACGATCCCATCATTCCCTGCTCGGACGGCGCCGGCGAAGTCGTCGCCACCGGCCCGGGCGTGACCCGGGTGCAGGTCGGCGACCGCGTCGCCGCGTCCTTCTTCCCCTACTGGCAGGACGGCCGCACCGGCCCCGACAAGATCCGCCACGCGCTGGGCGGCGACATCGACGGCATGCTGGCCGAAGAGGTCGTGCTGCATGAAGACGCGCTGGTGAAGATCCCGGCCTCGCTGAGCTTCATCGAGGCCGCCACCATGCCCTGCGCCGGCGTGACGGCCTGGAACGCCATCTTCGAATCGAGCAACGGCATCCAGCCGGGCGACACCGTGCTGCTGCTGGGCACCGGCGGCGTCTCGGTGCTGGGCCTGCAGCTGGCCAGGGCGGCCGGCTTGCGCACCATCATCACCTCATCCAGCGACGACAAGCTGCAGCGCGCCAAGGAACTCGGCGCCCATCACGTGATCAACTACCGGACCACGCCGGAATGGCAGGAAGAGGTGTTGCGTGTGACCGGCGGCCTGGGGGCGGACGTGGTGCTGGAAGTCGGCGGCCAGGGCACGGTGAACCGCTCGGTGGCCTCGTGCGCGATGGGCGGCAGCGTGGCCATCATCGGCGGCGTCAGCGGCTTCGGCGGCGAAGTCAACCCGGCCACCCTGCTGACCGGCGCCAAGCGCATGGTCGGCATTTTCGTGGGCAGCCGCGGCATGCTGGACAAGGTGATGCGCTTTGCCGACACCGCCGGGATCCAGCCGGTGGTGGACCGCGTGTTCCCCTTCGAGGGGGCGCAGGAGGCCTACCGCTACATGGAGTCGGGGGCGCACTTCGGGAAGGTGGTGATCGCGCTGGGGCAGTAAGCATCGTCGGCCCCGCGGCGGCGGGGCGACAGCGTCATTTCTGCATTTTCACCAGTTCGATCTCGAACAGCTTCGGCCACAGCTTCCCGGTCACATACAGACGCTTCTGTTTGGCGTCGTACGCGATGCCGTTCAGGACCGCGTCCACCGACGTGGTCCCGCGCTTGTCCGGCGGCAGCAGGCCGGCCAGGTTGATCCAGCCGACCACCTTGCCGCTGGCCGGGTCGATGCGCGCGATCACGTCGTAGCCCCAGACGTTGGCGTAAATCTCGCCGTCGACCACTTCCAGCTCGTTCAGCTGCGGGATCGGCTTGCCCTCGGCCGTCACCTGGATGCGGCGCTGTTCTTCCAGCGTCCTGGGGTCGAGCACGCGGATCTCGTTGCTGCCGTCGCTCATGTAGACGTGCTGCGCGTCGCTGGCCAGGCCCCAGCCTTCGCCCTTGTAGTTGAAGCGGCTTTTCATGGTGAAGGTTTTGGCGTCGTAGACGAAGCCGACGTTCGACTGCCAGGTCAGGGTGACGATGTTGTCGCCCACGGCGGTCGAGCCTTCGCCGAAGTACTCGTCGGCCAGCGCCTTCTTCTGCAGCACCTTGCCGGTCTTGAGGTCGACCTTGCGCAGCGAGGACTGGCCCTTCTGGCCGGTGCTCTCGTACAGCTGGCCATCCTTGAAGAACAGGCCCTGGGTAAAGGCGCCGGGGTCGTGCGGGTAGGTGTTCTTGACCATGAACCCGTAGACGGGGATGGCGGCCTGGGTGCCCGTGGTGGCGCCCAGGACGAGGCCCAGGCCGAGGACCAGGGATGCGATTTTTTTCATAAAGCTCCGAAAAGCGAAGGCCGGCCGCGCCGGCGCGATGTCATAGTATGCCAGCAACGCGCCAATGCCGAGCCGGTTGACCGGGTTTGGATACACAGCCGCACGGCTGCCGTGCCGGAACGATGGGTTGCCGGCATTTGCGTTAGGATTGGCGTTGAAATGAATAACGGATGACTCGGGAACCGGAATGGACAGTATCGACCTCGAAGTGCTGCACGCCTGCGACCAATGGCTGCGTGCGGGCCAGCGCTGCGAATACGTGACGGTGGTGCGTACCTGGGGGTCGAGCCCGCGTCCGGAAGGCGCGACGATGGCGATCCGCGAGGATGGCGTGGTGGTGGGCTCGGTGTCCGGCGGCTGCATAGAAGACGACCTGATCGC
>Ga0265797_10005103_pt1 | contig 19440 bp, 4 predicted proteins | sample P2T30metagenome_FD_192433 | JGI IMG/M metagenome (GOLD analysis project Ga0265797, IMG submission 192433) | Plant litter microbial communities from East Loma Ridge, Irvine, California - P2 T30 | ecosystem: Environmental > Terrestrial > Plant litter > Unclassified | place: USA: California... | reverse complement strand
GTTGTCTAGTATATTTTAATAGAGTTTAATAGAGTTCGTGCTAAATTAACTAGAAGTAAGAGATATTAACTAGAACTAGCTCTTTTTAGCTCTATATAGGCTGTTAAGGCGCAGTCTAGTCTTAAGTAATACTGTATCGGTGTTAGAGAGTATAAAGATGTATTGCTACGAGGACATAAAGTAGTTAGCACGGGTAAGAAAGCATGTAGACGTAGGTTTAGTAGAAAAGAGTTCTATTGTAGAGAGATTCTAACGTCTAAAGTACTGTACAAGTGTTCGATATTAAAAAGCCTAAGTAAAAAGATAAGGTAGAAGATAATCTAATAATCCTAAAGAGCTCTTGTTGAAAGACGTTCTTCTTCCGGGTAATCCTCGGGTTGTTGTAAATCCGATTCATCCGAGAACACCTTGTGCACTAGCACAAACCTTCTCTTCCTTGTAGCATAGTCCTATTATGCTACCTAAAACGTGTTACTCGCTCGCAATACAAAGGAAAGACAAAGAAAAAACATAGAAAAGAAAACAAGAAGCAAAACAAATAATTAAGTAGAGATATTAGTAGTGTATCGTCACGGTGTAGACGACAGTTAGATTTCAGGTAGAACGAGAAGTTTACCCAAAATCTACGTACTAGCGACGTTACTAACACGTATAGTCTACTTTACGTTCCGTCTACTGCGACAAGGTCCTAATAGGCTAGCTAGAGGAGAGGATAGAGCTTGTGCAGGTATGTTAAACTAAGAAGAAAGTAGTAAAACTAGCAGTAGTAATGTTAGAGAGCGCACAGAGCTACTTATTAATGTTAGGCTCGCTATTAGACTACTAGAACGGGAACAGAGAGTCTTAAACAGAGAGGAAGAAGTAGGCATAGTAGTAAGGTTAGCAGCGTTACGGAAGTAGTATCAAACGTCTAGTTCTATGTTAATCTCGTTAATAAGACGCTCTATAGCGTCTCCTATGCTGTAATTATAATTCTAAACATGCTAGTCTTCTTTGCGAGCAGGCAGCACGCTGTTGTTAGTAAAGAAGGAAACGTCTAGATATTTGCTATTAGGGCTAGCAGCAAAGGCAGCCTTCTTAAGTTCCTTAACTACTAGCTATAGCTCCTTGATTTGCTCGACAACGTATCTGCGTTCTGCTCTAATCTAGTCTATAATACTGTCTGCGTTCTTGCTAAGCAAGTTATAGATCTTCTTGCGTACTAGAGAATTATCCTAGAAGACCTGCGCAAGAATAGCCTTCTAGATCTAGAAGTTAAAGTTAATGTGTACATCTGCTAGGAATACCTACTTAATACTACTATACCTGTTACGATAGCTAGATAGCGACGCAGGAGAAGCCGTAAGGTCGCGATAAGCCTTTAAGATCTTGTCGTACGTTTCTATAGCTAGATTCTCTATAACACTATTACGTACTATAACATACTATAGAAGGATTGTTTAACAGGTCTTAGTTGCTGGTTCTGTAGAGCTATAGAGCGTTATAGAGTAGGTAATGCAAATGTCTTCTTCTATACAAATAGACTTAACCTACTTTATACCTAGTACTGTTGCTTGCGCTTCTTGTGTCTAATTAACAGCATTATGCTATTCTTTAATAAGGCTATTAGGATTATGCTTAGTAGTCTTGCGCTATTCTAAATACAGTTCTACATAATAATAGAAGCCTTCTAGTATATCTGTACAGTTCTTAAAGTCCTCTTTGTTAACTAAGACTAATTCTTAGATTATCTTAGCACCTAGACCTATTGTATAGGCAACTAATAGATTAAGATTAACGTAGTAGAAGAACGTCTTATTGCTAGCTACAGTGTACTTAGTGTAGTAGAGATAGGAAACTATAGTGTGCTCCTTACAAAGTACTGCGTAGAGCAACTAGTAACAAAGGTTAGTACAGACAGCTTACTAAATAAAAGAATAGTATATAATACAAAGCTAGCTAAGGTTTTTGTTACTATTAATGCGTTAGAGGTAGTAACAATACATTTTAAAAGATTTCTTAATAATCTATTTAAGTTTCTTGTCTTTAAAAAACAACTACTTAAAGTTCTCTGTAGTAATGTTGCTAGTGCTGTTAAAGTCTTCTACTAACTTGTCCTAGCCTATCTTTTTACTAACCTCCCTCTAAGAAGAAAGTAGGTATAGATCTTAGGCTAGCTAAGGGCGAAAGCGGTAGCTAAGAAGGTTAGAGTCTTGTTTGCTAAGCTTCTGCCGCTTAACAAAGAGAATAGATGTAATTAGGTAGGTTTAGAGTTTATGCTACTAGTGTTAGAAAAGATACAAGAGAAGAAAGATGTTGTTTATAGCCTTAGAATTTATAGCTCGCTTAAAGAGACCTATACAGGTAGCCGTTGCTTAGGTATAGGTCTAACAGATACGAGCGCTGTTAATCGCAGTGTTGTTAGCGCAGCGGCTAATACATACTTCTTAATACTATACTTAGATAACTTTAACTCGTTCGCGATTATTAAGCTTAGTGTGCTTAGAATAGCCTTCGAGAATTAGCTAAAGGAAATCAGAAGTTCAATCTAGACAACAACAGCTTTTAGCCATAGTCAAGACCCTAAGCTTATTAGTATCTTAGTCTTTGTCTTCTAGGTCCTCTTTATTAAGCGTAGTGTCTATTTTCTTAGACAAGAATTAATAGGCTAGAGTAGATTTTAGGGCGCTAGCGCTAGAGAGTAGTAGTAGTTAAGAAAGTCTAAGTTGTTCTTGCGTATGCTATTAACCACGAAGCCTCTCTTTCTATGTCTTAGCTGCTTCCGTCCTCTTCTTAACAACCTTAAGACTAGCCTAACGCTCTTAGACTTCCTGTACTTCTAGAAATGCTAAGAGAGTAACTAATCTAGCTCTGCTAAGTTGCCTTGCTCTAAGTTCCTTTAACTCGGCTTTAATACAATTACTACTATTATTAATAGCTCTTAACTCGTTAGGCGACGAGCTAAGTTCTATTGTAATAGAGACAGCTAAACAGTAGGTAGAGTAAAGCTTTATCTTGTAACTATTAACTGCGCTTGTAATTACTAGTTTATTACTACTATAAAAAGTGTAGGTAATAGAGAAGTCTTTGTCTAGACAAATATTAGCTATATATAAGAAGATGTATTGCCAAAACTCGTATTAGTTATTAAAAGTAGTTCTGTCGTTCTTATACTTGCGAGCGAATAGAACTACGCGGTTGTTAAGGCTAAGGTTAAACATTGCTAGCATTATACTACACTTCTTATAGTCCTTTTTTAATGCCTTAACAGCATAAGGTAAAAGAGACAGAGTCTTAGAACTTATGTTTTTAGCGGCGAACTTAACAACCTTCCTAATTGTAACCTTTAAAGTAGCCTAGTTCTACGTAATAATATTAGTTTTAATGCTTCTACGTAGAGTAACAACACGAAGAGCCGCTGCTTAAACTAAGAACAGAGCAGCGTTCTTAATATCTAAGCGTTTAAGGCAGAACTACATATTAGTTATAGCCTAGTAGTTATATAGAATTTTGTTCAAGAAGCGAGAGACACAGTCTAGAAGACTAGGCTCTAATTCGTTAATGTTTTTAGTAGCGCTAGCTAGCTCCGTAATGCGCCTGTCTTTAGCGTTCTTAACTTAGCTTAACACTTAATAGTAGCTATTAAATGCTTTAACACTACTATACTCGTCTATAAGCTCTAGTAGTGCCTTTACTATATTAGATACTTTAAGAATAAAGTTAGTAATCTAATTAAACAGTTTGCTCGCGTTAGTTATAAAACTATTAAGAATAACCTTTTGTTGCCTTAGAGCCTCGCGTTTAAAACTAGTAACAAAGTCTGTTACTTAGTTGTTAATGTCTAGATCCCTAATGTCCTTGTGCTAGACTAGAGAGAGAACAAGAGTTTTAGCTATAATATAGAGAGCTTAGACAATCGCAAGAGTGTCTTTCTTTAGACGTAGACTAGAAGGAATAGAAGTAGAGGAGCTAGTGTTGCTTTTAGAGGCCTAACCTTAGATGCCTAGAGCAGTAAAGTTCTTAGACAATCTAGAAGTGCAGAGCTAAGGTAGTAGGCCTTCCTAAGAAGGGGTCTCTCGCGAAGAGGAACCTTAGTTACGAGAGAAAGACAACTGTCCCGTCTCTATGTTCTTAGCCTTGCTCTTGCCTTTGTCGCTAGCTATCTCCTGCTAAGCCTCTAGCAGCGCAGGTATCTTCTGTAGTAATTCTAGACTAGCTCTTACAAAGAAACTCTTACTAGACTAGCTTATAGTGCAGAACTAATAGTATTAAGCTTATATGTATTGTGCGTGTAGTTGCGCTTATACGCTCGTTCGCAGAATTAGCCGTAGAGATAGCAGGCTAAGCGCGCGCTCTTGTATAAGAGATTAGTAGTAACTAAGAGTTACAGAGAAGAATTAGGTAGCCTGTAGGCTTGTTGTGCTGCTCTGCGCTAGGCGCAGTAATCGTAGTTATAGCTATAATTGTTAATATAGAAAATGTAGAAGGTTAGCTAATTAAAGAGAGAAAGAAGACACAGCCTACTCCTAAGAGGCGACTGTAGTGTGTAGAGGCAGAGAGAAAAGATTAAGAAGGTTGTAGAAGAAAAGAAGAAGTAACAGGCAAGGAGAGGTATATATATATATTACTAAGAAGAATGTCTGTCTGTTGTAGTATCGCAATATCGCGATATTAACAGGTAAAGTTAGAAGGCGAAATTGCAGTAAAGGTAAGACAATTAATCGCGCAATTAACTATTGTACTTAGCGGTGTCCTTGCGCGCACAATAGAATTGGTAAATAGACAGCGTTGTGTTATTGTAGTAGTAACAACTAGATTTTAGGTAGAAATTCTAACCTACCTAAAATCTATGTGTTAGAACTGTTGCAGTCTGCGATTACTAGCATCGCGGCTAATAGACAATAATAACTATATATACTAGTTTAAAGGAAGTTTAAAGCTAGACAGAATAGTTAAACAGGTGCTGCGCATCGCGATTAGTACTAGTATTCCTAACATTAAAGTTGTACCTATATGCGTTTTAGTCTCCCTGCTCTTCTCCCTAGCTCTCTACTAGAGGTAGTGCTTGTAGCTCTCTCTCTTATTGCCTCCGCAGGCGTGCGGAGGTAATAGAGAGGTAGTTATTAAAGGCAAGGTATTTGTAGTTGTAGTAGTAGTTCCTAGGTAGTTAGATTTTTGCTTTAGTTATTTAGAAACACGTTACTTCCCTTAGGCTTTTTAAAGAGAGTAGTAATTAAGCTCTACTTCGTGCACTCTTTAAAATCCTCGCAGGTATCCTAACTTCTATCCTAAAGTTTGTGCATCTAACTGCAGTCGTCTTAAAACAGCGAGTAGCGCATTGCGCTATTAGATATTAGTTTCCCTAAGCGTGTAGAGCGTGCAGAAGGAGAGACAATATTCTAAGATCCTTTAACCTTAACTAGTCTTGATTCTAACTAACGTACACTAAGAACAGACATAAAATCCTTTATTAAGGCGCGCCACCTAGATAATAAAAGAGAAAGAAACAAAAAGAAGAATAAAGAAGTTTGCTTTAAATACTTAGTAATAGTTAACTATATATTGTTAAAGAGGCTTTTAGATAAGAGAGCCCGCAGCAGGCTCTCTCTTCTCTTTCTTAAGTAAAGGCTGTCTTATAGCCTAAGAGCTTTCCTTATCTAAAGCTAACAATAGATTAGAATTAGATAAAGAAACAAAGTCTAGTCTAAATGCTCTTCGTTCTTCTTTAGTAAGTCGCTTAGTAATAACTACTCTTAGTTAACTAATTAGCCTTAGAGATTTGCTCGCCTCCTCTTCCTTAATTTATAGTTAGAAGGCGATATCTTAATTATCGTTCTTATTATCGTCTACAGGGCCGGCTAGTACGTTAGCAGAGACGTTAGTGTTCTTCTAGTTATCTAGGTTCTAAAGTTTTATCTAACTACGATCTTGCTTAGCAATGTCTTCTAATGTTCGCTAGCAAAAGAGCTTTAGCCTCTTGCTAGGAACAGTGTGTAGAAGTAGTGTTCTATCGAGATCTTTAATCTAGTAGGTGCCTCGTTCTAGCTATAGGCGTTAAATGCGATAGAGACCTATCTACCTAGCGTTAAGCTTCCTGTCTCTAGACATATTAATCTCTTAAATAGAGTTCTAGAGAAGAACTAGGTTACTAAGGCGAAGCTTCTTACAGCGTATCTTCTTAGTGTTATTCTAATACTTCTTCTTAGCTTAACGTAGTTAATTAGTACAGACAACAGTATTCTTAGTAAACTAGTCCTAGAGGTCTAGTTGCATTGCGCGTATTACTAGAAGTTATACGCGATTCTTTACTTCCTAAAATAGAAGAGTCTGCTATGTTAGAAGCTCTAATTCCAACAGCAGAACTAGGTTTTAACTAGTAATTAACTAGTATAGTAAATAGCCTGTCTAAGACTGTGTAGAAATGCAGTTAGCGAGGAGAACAGTAGGCAGATTGTTCACCTATAGGCCTAACAGCTTAGCGAGAGCATTAATAATAGGCTTATATCTACTCTTAATCTTACCTATAGCTTGTAGGTTGTGTAAGAATAACTAAATGCGGTTAATCTTGTAGTTAGCCGCGAGATACTTTACTACCTTAGCGAAGTCTAGCCTACTATTAACTAACAGCTTGCGCGTTGTGCTCTATCGACAGATAATGTCCTCGTAAATAAACTTAGCAATAGTGCTAGACTTGTTATTAGAAAGCGCTCTAGCCTCTAGCTATCTGCTTAAATATTCTCTAGCAATAACAAGATACTTCTTGCCTTAGTAGTAAGGCATGTAAACTACATTAATCGCAACTAATTCCTAGATCGCAAAGCTATACGTGTTAGTTAACATGTCGACTTACCTCTTAGAAGAGCGAAGTTAGCACTTAGAGCAACGCTAAATTCTTCTTTAAACGTCTTTGTACATATTAGACTACTAGTAACATTAGAAGAGTATAGAGTATACAGTATTAGTTCTACAATAGCTAATTGTCTTATGCGTTAACTATATAGATTGCGAGCAAATATTAGTGTTATTAACAACACGCTGTATAGCAACGTTTCTTAGGGTCTTGCGGAAGAGCGTGCAATCGCGCACAAAGAAGTTTAGAGCTCTCTTCTTCTATACGCAACGTTCTTTTAGTGTTATATCTTTAGAAACCTTAAGATTAATAAGAAATTAAGCTATTTGCTTAGACTACTTAGAATACTTATACTTAAGTATTCTTAAGAATTCTATTAGTAGTAGTTCTCCCTCTATGCTTCTGATTATGTAGTTAATAAACTCTTTAAGATTATTCTTAGGTTCTTCTAGTAGTACCTAATCCTCTAGTTTAGAGTAGCAAGAGAGAGCGTTAGCAACAACGTTCTTCTTTCTAGAGACATAGACAATATCGAAGTTCTAAAGAAGAATAGTAGAGATCTACTTGTTTATAACTAATTCTAGGTTGTTAGTAGAAGAATAATTAAGTTAGGCAATAAGTGTTGCGGCATTAGTTTTAATAGTAAAGTAAATACTGTATAGGTACGTACGAAACTTCTTTAAAGCCTATAGCACTACCTTGTATTCTAACTTAGTAGAATGCTAAAGGCGTTCTCTTGCTAACTAGAGTGTACTTTTAAATTAAATAGAGTAGCGTCTGCTGTCTGCCTGTAGTTACTTAATACAAGCTTCTCTTCTGTCCTAACTAGCGTTAGTTATAAGGAAGACCCTGTACTTTAACGTGTTAGAGTAATTAAGGCTTACTAATGCTAGCGCTAAGTATATTGCGTGTTTAAGTGTATACATTGCTTAATCCTACTCTAGACCCTACTTATACTTTACATCCCTGCAAAGAAGATAGAAGAGAGGCTTTGCAATAGTAGTAAATTCTTTTACCTAAATGCAGTAATAGACACACAGTCTAAGGAATAATTAAACATTGCAAACGTCGCGACATAGTAGCTAATCTAGAAGCTTCTAAACTTTCTTGCTATTAGAATAGCGTCCCTTAGAGCTAATCTTATAGCTAATAACCTCTAGGCGCTCTATAAGAAAGTAGCACTTTTTACTAGAGACTATCTCTCCCGCGCGCTTAATGTCTGCAAGAACGCGGTTGTCACAAGACGCTACGAGCACGTGTTTAAGAGCTTACAAGAAGCGTTATTGTAGCTACGTACGATATCTGGTGTAATACAAGACGTTGCGTGAGGAACAGAACAGAATGCAAAGCGGTGAAAGATATAGCTAGGGCCGTGCGCGGCGCTCAGGCCTTAGCTGGCCAATTAACAGATTTCGGGTGGACTGGCGAGCCACCCGAAATCTGTGCGTTCAGGTGTTAAGGGAACCACGGTGGTTACCGTAACAGTACCCCCCTCTTACTCTTGAGCTCCTGTGAGTAGAGATCATGTCATGTAGTGTAGCAGTTTAGTTGCTGGCTTCATGTCGGTTTTGGGCTGTGCAGTAAGGACCTTACTCTTACTCTTGCATCACTTCGGGTGGCTCCAAGATGTCAGAAAACCTCTCATGGAAACCGGCTACGGCTGCGTTATCCTTCAGGTCTGCAGCGGGTTCCCAGGTCATCTCATCATAGCCTGTCCATTTAACGTAGTATTCATGTCGTCTACGACGCTTATTGTAACGGAGGTCTTCGATACTTTCTACAAAGTATTCTTCTTCGTTGTCTACAACAACAGGTTCGGGCGGTAGGACAAATTGTCCTGGCAGGTACTCCTGTTTTGGCGCAGCAGGCCGGAGTAAGGACACATGAAATACTGGGTGTATCTTCATGGAATCGGGCAATTCGAGACGGTACGCGTGGGAAGAGATCTTTTTAGCTACTCGGTACGGGCCAAGATTCTTCCAATCAAGCTTCTTAGATGCCCGTTGCGTTCGGATGTTACGCGCGTCTAACCATACCTCGTCGCCAATTTCGTATGTTGGCGCAGGTAGGCGTTTGCGGTTCGCGTACTCTTGCTGTAGGGCTTGAGCCCATGTCATTTCTTCACGGATAAACTCAGTAATGTTGCGCATCTTATCCACCATCGCGTTCACCTCACGAGCTTGGAGAGCTTGGTAGGCGGGACGTGTCTTGTTGGTAGGTGGCTCGAAGCCCATTCGGGGATTCTGACCGTAGCAGGCCATCATCGGGGTTACTCCAGTAGACTCAGAGACGGTATTATTAGCTTCGAACTGAGCGGTGGGGAGCCATTGAACCCAATCGTCTTGTTGATAGTTCGTATACGCGCGTAGGACTTGTTCCATCGTAGCGTTAGCGTTCTCTGTTTGTCCATCTGTCTCAGGATGGTAGCCGGTTGAGAAGCGCGGGTCTATCCTTAGTTGAGCACACAGTTCATCATGGAAAGCAGATACGAACTGTCTGCCACGGTCCGAGACTATCGTATCAGGGAGGCCATGATTACACCAGACGTAGCGCAGGAACATACGTGCTACGTCGGAAGCCTCCATCTTATCGCAGGGGATCATGTATCGGTACTTAGACAGGCGGTCTACTACAACCATGATGTTCTTGCATCCTTCGGATTCTGGCAGGTCAACGACGAAGTCGACAGAGACGTCTGCCCAACGTCGTTCGGGTACGGGTAGCGGCTTCAGCAGGCCGTGGTACTTCTCACGAGAAGCCTTCGAACGTCGGCAGACGTGGCAGCAAGAAACATAACGGCGAACGGTTTCAAACAGTCGGGGCCAGTAGTATTCCCGCTGGATTAGTTCAAGTGTTTTCCCTCGGCCAGGGTGGCCTCCTGATGGGGAATCGTGGACTGTTCGCAGGATCTTGATCTTAAGTTCGTCGCTGTCAGGTATCACTAACTTGTTGCGATAGTAGAGGCGACCCTCACGGTCTTCGCAGTCACCAAGTGTAACTGTCTTAGACCGTCGTGCGCCGTCGCGCAACAGCTTTAGCGTTTCTCGAATAAACAGGTCTTCAGGTAGCCCATCGCCTGTAGGACGGTACTCATCGTCGATAATCTGCTGGATAGATCTATCTGTCTCTACCAGTCTAATTGCTACGGGTTCTCGAAACAGGTCAGGACGCAGTAGGGTCTGTTTCCGAGCTTGTCTCGCTTCCTCCTGAGCAAGCTGGTCCTGAGAGCGACGGGTAAGAGCGTCAGGCTTCTCACCGTGCTTGCCGGGTCGGTATGTAATCGTAAACTGGAATCGTGATAGGTATTCAGACCAGCGGGCTTGACGGTGGCTCAGTTGCTTCGTAGTGGCGAAGTACTGCAGGTTCTTATGGTCGCTGAGCACGTCGATAGGGAAGGCAGCGCCTTCTAATTCTGGTCTCCACTGTTCGAAACAGCGAACAATAGCAAGTAGCTCCTTGTCGTAGATCTCGTAGTTGTTCTCAGCGGGGTTCATTCTTTTCGAGTAGTACGCGACCGGACGGAGGACGCCGTCAGGTCCAGATTGGGACAGCACTCCTGCTGTAACATAGTCGGAAGCGTCAGCTTCAATAACAATTGGCAGGTCTGGATCGAAGTGTCGTAATATTGGTGCAGTAGTGAAGGCATGCTTCAAAGCATTAAAAGCCTTCTGGCAGTCGTCATTGAAGAGGAACTTAGTATCCTTCTTAGTCAGCGCTACTAGCGGAGCAGCTAGGTAGGAGAAACCGTCTATAAACCGTCGGTAGAAGTTTGCGAAGCCTAGAAATGCTCTAACGTCCTTAACGTTGTTTGGGTACTCCCAATTTACAATAGCTTGCACCTTCTTCGGATCCATTTGTATTCCGTCTACTCCAACTACGTAGCCAAGGTAAGTCACCTCAGTCTGGTGAAACTCGCATTTGTCTACGTCTAGTTGGAGTCCGGCTTCTCGAAGGGCGTTTAGAACAGATCGTACATGCTCCTTATGTTCATGGAGATTCTCACTGTAAATCAGGATATCGTCGAGGTAGGCCGTGCAGAAGACGTCTAGGAACGGGCGTAGTACATCGTTCACGAAGTGTTGGAACGTGCTCGGCGCATTAGCTAGTCCAAAGGGCATCACTAGGTATTCGAACAGCCCATATCGAGTGCGGAAGGCTGTTAGCCATTCGTCTCCTTCAGCAATTCTCAATCGGTTGAAGGCAGCAATAATATCGAGCTTCGTGTAATACTTGGCCTTGCTCAGTCGGCTCAAGGTCTCTTGGATTAACGGGATTGGGTAACGGTTCTTAACAGTGGCGGCGTTTAAGGCACGGTAATCGACGCAGAAGCGTAGTCCGCCGCCGGGTTTCTTAACAAAGATAACAGGGGAGGCGACTGGAGAGGAGCTTGCGCGAATGAATCCCTTCGACAGGTGATCTTCGAGGTACTTGCGCAACACTTTGAGTTCGTTCTGAGACATGCCATACAGTGGGCCGAACCCGTGCTGTTTGCCGGGTATTAGTTTGATCTTGTGGTCGTAAGGCCGTCGTACAGGCAGCTTATCAGACTCTTCTCGTGAAAAGACGTCTATCAGGTCATGATACTCCTGAGGGACTTTCGTGAGTGGATCGGTGTGCTTCTTCTCAGTTAGTGCCTTGTCAATGTCGGCAATGCTAACAGCACAGATTTCATAGCCTCTTTTGCGTGCTAGGCTCATAAACGGAGCAGCACCTATACAGTAGATGTCGAGTTCTGGCTGCAACTTTGACGAGTCGTTCTGCTCGTCTGTTGGCTGGGCACTATCAGGGTCGGGTACAAGTTCGTTCAACTGGCGCTTCATCTTAGGTAGCCAGTGGTCGTGCCGTTGTCGTGGCACATGCTTAAGTTTTGGGTTTTGAGGGTAGGCTTCATCATGCCTGTTGTTGCTCCACTGTACCTCAGGAGAGAGAACAGGAGTTCTAGTAGTTCTAAGACAACGTTCTTTACATCGTTGAGCGGTGAAGATTAGTCTTTCCTTGTCGTAGTCTAGGTTTACTCGGTGCTTGTTCATCCAGGGTTGGCCAAGTATTAAATTATGACGGCCGGTGTTCGTGACGTAGAGTCGTATAGATTCGTTGTGATTGTTGTGTTGTAGCTTCAGGGTGACAGTGTGAGACACTTCTCCACCGTCGAGTACAGTTCCAGTAAATCCAGTCGGGTAAATAACGTAGGGCAGCGGGTCTTGACGTAGTTTCAGGTTGCGCGCGAGGTCTCTGTGAATGTATCCAATACCAGTAGCTCCAGTGTCAACTAAGGCTTTAAGGTTACTCTTAACACCGCCTTGTTGAACCGTACAAGGTATTGTAATACAACGTTTCCAGGTATCAGTCTGAGATTCAGACCAGAGTTCAGCAGAGATTCGGTGGGTGCGCAGTCCCGGGGAGCGACTTATCCTCGGGACGAGGCTTTTCCCTTCTGGGATCGGTTACGAGAACGTCGTCCTCGGGATCGCGAAGGTCGCGAGGATCCTGACGAGACAGAACTAGTAGACTGGGTACGGTCGTGGTCACGCGCGCTATAGGATCGGATATGCTGAGTAGGTAGGGGAGCGCTGCAATCCTTAGAGATGTGACCTTTCTGGTTGCACTTAAAGCAGCGGCCTTCCTTGATCCTCTTCTGTCGTTCGGAGGAACCAGCGGGGGCGTATGCTGACGCGTCTATCTCCATTGCGTCGGGGTGGGTTACAGGGTAGCGTCGTGGGCGGTCTGGTAGGAAACGGAGGTTATTATCGTACGTGGATATCAGGTTAGCGTAATCGTTAAGGTCGCTAGGCAAGGCTTCTCCAACCATTGCACGTTGAAGTTCGTGGGATAGAGAGTTCCGGAGGGACGCGATCAGGCCAATCTCATTTAACCCAGTGTCAGCAGCTAGTCGTCGGAATTCGGCGAAGTGGGAGGTGAAGCTACGCTTTCCTTGACGGAGTCCGCTTAATCGACTAAGAGCTGTCAGCTCCTTGTTTGGGTCTCCGTAGGTAGCTTCAAGAAAGGTAACAAGCTGGTCTACATTATGGATATCCTTGTCCATAAGCGGGTCGATAAGAGCTACTGCGTCCTTCTCAAGTCTAGAGTGAGCGTATAGCAGGCGGGATCTTTCGTTCGGGTATCGGTCTGCGTTTCCCTCGAGCTTGTACCTAAGCTTGCGGACGAAGGCAGGGAGGTCCTTTCGTCGGCCATTGAACAGAGGCGGGTCAGGCAGACGGTCGGTTCGGGGAAGGTCCTTCAGGTTCGCGTTGGGCGGCGTCGCAGGATTCGAGCCAATTCCAGATAGCTCTTCTAGACGAACTTGATCTCCCTCAGCGCTGGTTCGAGTAATGGCTGGGGTAGCAGCAGGAGCAGACCTAGTCTTAATAGACTCAAGCTCTTGGCGAAGCTCTAGAATCTGTTGAGAGTGTCGGTTTTCTTGTTCAGCTAGATTGGCAAGTAGTGCTTCGTTGCTAGCTTTCAATGCAGCGGAATCAGCTTGGATAGCATTTAGCTGATTCAGGATCAATTGCAACGCGTCAGGTTGCCCTTGAGTAGTCATAGTGGTGTGACGCAACGTAATGTCACAAGACGCTACGAGCACGTGTTTAAGAGCTTACAAGAAGCGTTATTGTAGCTACGTACGATATCTGGTGTAATACAAGACGTTGCGTGAGGAACAGAACAGAATGCAAAGCGGTGAAAGATATAGCTAGGGCCGTGCGCGGCGCTCAGGCCTTAGCTGGCCAATTAACAGATTTCGGGTGGACTGGCGAGCCACCCGAAATCTGTGCGTTCAGGTGTTAAGGGAACCACGGTGGTTACCGTAACAGCGGTTAAGTTAGAGAATATGTTTATAGACGTAGCAACAAACACTAGGCATAGCTATTTTGCTGCTATAGTTTGTCTTAGAACTGCTGCAAGTAATGTTATCTACAAACACTATAGTGTGTAGCTAATAATTCTTTAGAATCTTTATTATAACGCGCTAGAATGCTGCAACTAAGTTAGTTGCACCTATAACTATAGTATATAAACGAAGAAGACTAACAGGCGTCTAGAAAGCTGTTATGTCCTAACTTACGGTGTAAAGAGTAATCTAGTCGTAACTAGAATAGAGATCTATAAGAGAGTTTATAAGACATCTAGCAAAGCGTTTAGAGAACTTATCTACTATTAGTAGAAGGTTTGCATCGCGAATACTAACAGTATTAATCTTTTGCGTATTAGAGATCTATTAAGCTTCTCTATTCTTCTTAGAAACAAGGTGCTATAGGTTACAATACTAACTATTACAACGCTCCTACGTTTCTCTATTAAGACAAGCGTTAGCTATGTTAACTACAACCTATTTAAGCTTCTTAGAAACAGCAAAGCCTCTTGCTTGCTAAGTAGTGTGTTTAATTGTGTAGATCTTGTATAGTAGACACACATCTAGGTATATTCTACTAGATTTAGTAAACTTCTATAATAAAGCCGCTTCTCTATTATAGAGTATCTAGACAAAGAGATCTCTCTCTTCTTGTGTAACCTGTATACTAATATAAAGGTTAGCTAGTCTCTTAGGCGTAAGGCGAGTTCCTCTTAGAAATACTGCGTATCGCGGTTTAAAGATGTTATCGTGTAGCCCTAGGTCTAGGCCGCGAACAGACAAACGAAGGCGTTAGCGTTTAATAGCTAGCTCTTTCTAGTCTTCCTATCTAAACTCTATTAGCTTATCCGCTCTAGGAACGTTAACAAGGCGAACCTTCTTATTAACAGTCTTGTACAAGGTAGCAATCTCCAGCTGTTAATAAGTTCTGCGTGCGTAGTTAAGCATCTTCTCGCAATTAATCTTACACATAACAGTGTGCTTAGTAAGCTCCTGCTTATACTAAACAATTAGCTTAGTGTTCTTGTCCGCTTAAGAGGCCTCTGCGCTATTATTAAAGAGAGAGCGCATCTATCTCCTCTACGTCTGTTAGATGCTTGCTAGAAATAGCATGTTGTATTATCTAAAACCGTACGTTAGATCGCACTACGCGCCCTAGTATAGGTATTAAACTACAGAAGGATCTTAAGCTAGCTGTAAAGAAAAGTAAGTTATAGTGCTAACTTGTACGTGTTCTACTGCATTATTATCCTATTCTTCTTGCTTATAATCTATAGTAGAGGACAGGTGCGTAGGCTTAGAGTCTAACGCAACAAAGAAGACTAGCTTAGTTCTGTCTTCTAACTAAATACAGCATTATACTCTGCTAAACGCGTTATATTATATTCTAATGCATAACGCCGCACACTATAGCCCTCTAAGTATAGCTAAGCGCGTAAGGTTTGCGACGATGCGGAAGGTAGTGTAAATAACTACAGTACTAATGCGTACAGAAACGTTAAAAGCAGTACTAATAAATAGCTTATAGCCTCTATTAGTAGAGGTAACTCCTTGCGGTAGGTCGCTAAGCCTCTGTAACTAGTGCTTATATAGTATCTTTAACGCGCGCGCTGCGCTAAGGCAAAGAATGTTTATCTGCGCGCCTGTATTAATAAGGCATTTAACAGAATTACTATAAACATAAACCTATGCCTCTAGTAGGTCTGTCTATATAAACGCGCGTCTAGCGCGTCTGTGTACTTCTTGTACTACTTTAGTAGGTATATAGTTAAAAGAATCGCCCTATAAGTTACTATAACCTATAACTTTATATTAAGTTTGCGCATTTAAGTAGCACACGTTAACAGTGTTGCAGGTAGTACTTGTGTTGCATTGTTGTAATAGTATAGCTAGTAGAGGTTACGATAGTTATTTATAAGTAGCGTAATAGTAGAGCGCAGATATATAGAAAGGCAGGTAGATTTTAGGTAAAAGCAGAACCTACCTAAAATCTGTGCCGCGACTAGCCTTAAAGCTGTTTACTGTTCTAACACTATTAACACTAACACTATCCTCCTTTAAAAGATTGCGCAGCTAATTAGCAATATTATCTTAACTAATTAAATTAGCAATAGTTACCTCTTGTACTTCCTAGCCTAGAAGCGCTATCGCAATGTAATTAGGCTGTCTCTTAACAAGCTCCTTAAGTTCTAGGTTAAGAAGAGCGTCTAAGAACTTCGCTGCCTTCTTCTTGCAGCCTTGCAACAAATGCCTAGAATTAGCTAATATGTTGTTATTAATACAGACATTAGCAGGTAGACGAACAACCGCGAATAGTGTGTTAGAAGCTTATAGAAGAAATAGTTCTTTAGCCTAACTATTCTCTAGCCTTATAGTAGTGTCTAACGCCTGCAAGTTAGAAACTTGTCTAATAGTGTCTTTCTTAGGCAACAGCTAAGAACTCTGCGATTGTTTAGAGGGTCGACCTCTCTTCTTAACATAGCTATCGCGAACTTAATTAGAGTTGTTAAGAATACTCTTGTTTAGGCGCCTAATAGCGTTGCCTTTAGCGCTGTAGAAGAACGCGTTGTTCTTACTACTAATAATAATGCTGTTAGAATTAATATTATTAAGTAGCTAGGCCTTCTTAGAGTACTCTACGCTTTTCTAGAACTAGATAAATTGCTGCTAAGCGTTCTTATAATTAACGCGATAGTCTAAATAAGTAGCTACATTAGCTGTGTTTAATTGCTTAAGAATATGCTTAGAGCGAGAGTCTCTCTTAAACTTCTTAGAAATAATATTAGACGCAGGCTGTTCTGTTATATTATTAGTAACGTTAAAATACTTCTTAATTCTAGACCTAAGCTATTTAAGCTTTATAGTTAATAGAGAAGTACTAGAGATTTAGTTAAGACGATTATAGAGCAGGCTAAAATAGTACGTTTCTTGCTTGCGCTTATTGTTCTAGACATAGCTAATTTAGCCTAGGTTGCGAAGGTTGTTGTAGAGTTTACACTTAGCGATCTTATGCTCTTTCTCGTTATACATGTAGTAAGTATTAGTGTACTTAGACTTACTATATTAAATAGTTCCTCTCTTAGAGGCTGTGTTTCTAGGTGCCTTAGTAACAAAAGAACTATTGTTTCTCTTAACAGAAGGATCTACCTTAGACGCACGCTCTATAAAGTAAAGAGCATTATAGAGATTTTTAAATATTAGAGTAATAGATAACATAGCTATAAAGGCCTTAAGCGTCTCTGCGTTAAGCTTTATTTCTTTTAGTAAAGTTATAAGGTCTTCTACCTTAGAATCTACGTTAAGAGAAAGTGCAGACTTATGCTTCTTATATTGCTTCTTAAGATTAGCAATAGCGTTCTTTACTTTCTCTAGGTTAAAAGTAGCGCGCTTATTAGTAAGTATAATACGCCTTATCTTAGCGTCTATACTACTACGTTCCTAGGTATACATATTATTAATAGTATTAGCCTTCTTGTAGTGTTCCTTAAGAAAGGTGTAGATCTTATCTACGTTATACTTAGCCTAGTTATCTTCTTTAGGAGCGTTAGGCATTATAAAAGAGACTGTCTGCTTATTATACTTTAGAAGTTCTTAGTAGAAGAGAAAGCTAAGTTCCTTCTAAGAAACCTGCTTGTTAGCGACGCAAGCTTTAGCTGTTGCGTAGAAATAGGTGTAATACTTAGTAAGGCTAGGTAGATTATTAACACACTTATAGATAAAGGCCTGCAAGTATAAGCGTTTGCCTATCTTAACAGCGGTGTCTTTATTAGCCTAGTATTTCTTTATGTTCGCCTTAAGCTTAGTCTAGTTCTTCTCCTTGTAACTAGCGAAGAGCTTAACAATACAGCAATAGAGCGATCTTTATTGCTAATGTAATCTAGAAGAACAGAGACTCTTATCTTGTTAGAGAGGCCTCTGTTGTTAGCTTGTTAGTCGTAGTCTTTAAGGAATTTAGTAACGTTCTTACTAGTAAAGACTAGAGTAGTGTGCCTAGGGCGAACTATAGAGACTACGTTGTTAGATGCTATTGCAAACAACAACGTGCTCTCTGCTTTAGAGATAGTTCTTAGAGTTAGTGTCTTTAGTGTCGAAGTAGTAGAAGAAGTAGTAGATAAATGCTTAGGTAAAGAGATTACTAGGTCCCTTAACGCCTTACGCTTCTTCTTCTGTTTCTTCTATAGTTGTCGTAGTTCTAAATAACTTATAAAGAAGCTAATACTCCTTTACTTAATAGGCTAAATACTAAATAGATGTTGTACTGTAGAGATTGTGTAATTAAATAGTAATAAGACCTAATGCTTAATAGTGTCCAATTACCTCCCTGCCTAACAGCAGAAGATACTTCCTAAATACCTTTATAGTTAGCACAGCTTAGCGCTTTACTTACTATAATACTCTATTAAGTTATTAGTTCTATTAAACTGCAGTTCTACACTAGTGTGCGCTCTAAATGTACTGTTGTAGTATTATACTAACCTAGTTAGCCTAGCATTTTATTATACTTCTAATGTTACCGTTCTAGGTATTAGTTAAATCGTCGTTTCTTAGTGTTCCTAAGTAGCTGCCTCGCTAGAACAATCATCTTATCTAATGTCGCTTAGTAGTAAGGACATAGTTAGCCTAAACACAACTACTATTGTAGTTCTAGCTAACCTAAAGAAAAGAGCTAAGTCTATACTTATAGTGTTTCTAATAGTTGTTGTTGCTGTGTGCGTTGCATTAACACGTGCTAACTACTTCTTATACTGCGTAGTAGAATACATCTCTATAAGCTTCGCTATTTATATTAGTGTTAGAGGGTATAAAGATGTATTGCTACAAGAACATAAAGTAGTTAGCACAGGTAAGAAAGCATGTAGACGTAGGTTTAGTAGAAAAGAGTCCTATTGTAGAGAGATTCTAACGTCTAAAGTACTATACAAGTGTTCGATATTAAAAAGCATAAGTAAAAAGATAAGGTAGAAGATAATCTAATAATCCTAAAGAGCTCTTGTTAAAAGACGTTCTTCTTCTAGGTAATCCTCGGGTTGTTGTAAATCCGATTTATCCGAGAATACCTTGTGCACCGGCACAACACCTAAATCTCTTTACACGTACTTTTTCTAGTTAGAAGATAGAAGTAGCTATCGCTACTACTAATAAGCTAAAGACAGTACACAAGTTACTTAAAGCAACACTTAAGAAGGTACAACGCTAGAGTATTTTATATATTAATAAAAAACAAAAAATAGTACCTTAGCTAAAGAAGAGAGATAAGTTTATTTGCTTACAAAGAATCTTCGCACTAAGCAATCTAACAAAGAGCTTAACAACGTTAAGGTTAGACTGTTTTTAATTCGCAACTAGAAAGAACTAGTTATATTTACACTTAACCTTTTACCTAACGTAAATCTCTACCTACGCTTCTACATTAATATATTAGAACTAGTAGATTCTAAGACGCTACTCTAGAAAACCTTTTACTTTAAAACAGAAGAAGATAACGTCTTTAAGATTAAGAAAATTCTCTGCTATAGAACTAATAACTAAGAAAAAGAATATCTAGTTAAGTAGTTAGGTTACAAAGCAAGCGATAATATATAGGAACCTAATACAAACCTTATAAACTGCCGCCGCCTACTAGTACAGTATTACTAGAACTATTCTAAAGAAAGAACTAGTTAATAATAGCCGCCTCTACTAGCGTCTTAGAATTTATAGATATAAGCTTCTAGTTAAAACGCTTAAAATTCTCTAAGCGCTCTAGCTTTTCTGCGTTAAC
>Ga0265797_10005102_pt1 | contig 19441 bp, 21 predicted proteins | sample P2T30metagenome_FD_192433 | JGI IMG/M metagenome (GOLD analysis project Ga0265797, IMG submission 192433) | Plant litter microbial communities from East Loma Ridge, Irvine, California - P2 T30 | ecosystem: Environmental > Terrestrial > Plant litter > Unclassified | place: USA: California... | reverse complement strand
TGTGTGAAGAGAGACGGGGTTGATGGGCGATGTGGAGACCAGATGGGGTGGCTTACTGAGGAAGAAGTATTGGAGTCGGAAGAGGAAGTAGAGGGGTATGTTTTGTGCTTTTGTCTGCGTGAGCAGGAAGAGCGTTGTTAGGTCGAAGAAGGCGACGGCGAGTTCTGGGGTGCTGTTAGTAGGCTTATCAATTTCACATGTGATGAGTATGACGTACCGCCGTTGCCTTGCTTTCCTCGTCTCTTTCTCCGCTGTGATCGTGTCCATTCTGCGAACGTGATCCAGACTCCGCTTAGAAGTAAACCTCCGAATACCATGCGCGCAAGACCTACGAGTTCCAACGTCTCGACCATGTCTACCAAGCCTGCGCTAAGGCCGTAGGTCATCTCGGGTGCATCCTTGACGGTAAAGGCGAGTTTGAAGATCAACGCCGTGCCGCAAAGCGGTAGTACAGCAATAGTTCCAAACATGCGATTCTGATCCGTGGACTCAATCTCCACACTGTGCATCTTCTGTTCGCCGTCGAAGGTCGCAATAGAACGCGCAACATGTCTGGCTATGCGGATGGTGACATCCATGTATGTAGCGCCGATGAGAATCCAGAGTATAACGGACGAGTTACCGTGGAAGAGGCCGCTATTGACGATGTCATTAGCACCAGCGTACTTCTGCCCAGTCTGATTCCATCGTCTGACAATCCTGTGTATGGCCAGTGCCATGATGGCAGGATGGAAGATCCAATTGTTGTACCATTCCTTCCGCATGTTGTTGAAGAAGAGGCATAGGAACCAGCCGGAAGTGGCCCAGTACCAGAAGTTGTGCTCTTCTTCCACGTATGAGGATGCGAACATGAGGACAGCGTACAGTACGAGGGCGAAGCCGTAGTAGATGCCAGCTGGCGTGGCAGGTCGGAAAGCAGGGAGTGTGGAATAGCTCAGCGCGCAGATGAGGAAAGCTAGACCGGTTCCGAGGAAGAGGCGAGTGACATTGTAGTTTGAGGCTGTGCTGGACATCATCTCCTGGGCTTCGTGCATGAATTCGTAGACGTTTTCTTGGAAGTCGGCACCACCGCTGATCGCACCGACAGCCGATTGCCAGAGGCATGCTAGCAAGTGGCCGTCAGATAGGTGCGAGCGACTTTCCCCGGATTTGAAGCATGCAAACCCCAGATCATCCTCCGTCAACGGCTGCTCATCGAACCGTAGGCTGGTGTACTTGGCTTCGACGATCTTCTTCATCTGCTTAGCATTGCGGTAGAGAAGTTGCATGCGGTCTGACGGATTATCCCAGAATCCAAGGAACTCCTTCAGGAAGACACCGAGATTGTTCTGTGGGACAGGAAATCCAAGCAGGCCTGCAAGTGTCGGGGCAATGTCGCTCTGTTCAACCAACCGGTAGTACTCGAACTCTCCTTCGTTCTTCGGTTTGATGGGACTCCGCTTGTCAGCCGCTTCAGTGACCTTGCTGAGCTTTGGGCTCATGAAGACGAGTGCGGGAGAGGTCTCGCCTGGCGATGAGCCACCATGGTTGCCGCCATCGTTCATGCCGTGATCGCCGCAGAGTACGAGGAGAGTGTTGGAGAGGTGGTCTTCGTTCTCGATTGCTGCGTAGATGTCGCGAACGATACCATCCATCTCGACTTGCTTAGGGACCATGTTAGGACTGTAGATAGATTAGCATTGTGCCGCTACTCAAGTGAGGGACCAGAGCAGTGCACCTCTTAGGACCAGCCTTATGCCCAATATGATCCAAGCCCAGATAATGCATAATCATAGCATTCCAGTCACTGTTCAGCAACTCATTAGGAACATGCCTCGTCACATTATTGTCAACCTCCGTGAAATCCTGCACTTGAGAATCAACAATCTATTACTCCTACATACAGCGGAGAGCTTATGACTGACCGATACAAAGAAGCTGCTTGTGCCATCGGCGCGCTCAAACACGTTCGGGAAGAGCTTCAGCCAGGTGTCATCGCCGTACATGATCAGCTTTCCTTTCCCATTATCATAGTCCTTCGCCTTGATCTGCGCGAGCCACGTGTCTTGTGTCGCGAGGGTGGACGTCGTGTCTGATTCGGCGAAGTTTAGGATTACGTCTACGAATGAGGGTATGGAGCCTGTCGTTATGGCTTTGACGCGGGGCATGGTGATCGTGGGAGAGGTAGCGTGAGCTGTGAACGGGAGCGCGGTTCCGTCTCGTATCAGACTAGGTAACAGTCAGTTCAATTGCGCGTGCGCAATTGTTCAAGGAGTGCCATACCTCTGCACGAAAGTCATGCCGCTTTCCTCTCCGTACGCGAAGTCGCTCCTCAGCGCATCAACAACCATGAAGATGAGCTTGTCAAACGGTGCCGCGGGTGGCTTCTGCCAATCCTCTCCCATCTTCTCAGACCACGCAAGCTCTTCATACTCCGCTAATCCGGGCATAAAAGGTTTGTACGGGAAGAAGCCTGTCGCGAAGACCAGTATCGCGACCGGGATGAGGAGGTTGGCAACCGCGAGAAGAACCGTTCGAAGCGCCATGATGACCTGTCAATGTGCGTATTAGTTGATTAAAAGTTCAGGACGCGCTCATAGCATGACGAGCAAGTCCAATGCCAGATGGGGAATTTGACGCGTCCAACATGGTGTCGCAAGACGCGACGTTACGTTTGAGGCTCTCAGAACTCAGGGTCCGAGCTCTAACCCCAAAGGCCTTAGTGGGGAACGCCATGGAGCCAATGACATCACTACCTCGGATGAGAGCTTCCTTATTGTCAGCACTTGCTCCGAGCAAGCATTCATGTCTCCAACGCCATTGGGACTTACTGGCTTAGCAAGGACGAGTCTACCTGTGTGTATCCCGATTCGACACACCTTTCTCCCGATCCGTTGCATCCGCTCAGCCACGCATTTCCCGAGATCCGACCGAACTTTCGAAAAGCAGCTCTCTGCATACCTCCAGCAGCAACACCTTCCGCACACTCCGAGCTCATCATCTCCGGCGACCAATATGTCCTTCTTACTTCCTGGTCTTCGTAGGGGCTTGATGCTCAGCACGCCACTCATCTTGTCGACGCCTTTACTGGCGTATCAGTTCCGAAATGCGCAGCGCATACGATGCGATGGTCCGGATCCAATCACCAAGATCAAAAATGACCTCACAAACAACTACACAAATGAAGCGAGAACACCAGTCATCACTCAATCAGGTGCCATGAATCCACAGGCGGTTCGTCAAATTAGCATGGGAAGCATTCTGGGTGTGATTGGAGGACTAGGAATCAGCGTGTTCAGCAAGCCATTGGCTGTACTGATTGGGCTGGGGATCTTTGCTTTGCAGGTAAGTCGACAGCTTTATTTGTGAAGTTTCAATTGGAATCTAGGATACATGGATGGGTACGCCGCATGCATCTGGGGATATCTATGTGGTATATGCAAGACACGCTACCGATCGTTATGCTTGTGATCTCGAAGAAGATGAAACTGACAGAAGATAGTTCATCGAGTCGCGAGGTATCCACGTCATTCCGTACTCATTCCTGGAGCGCCGGGTAAAGTCGATGAATGTCCGATCACTAGTACGCGACAACGTTGCCTTCAAGTTGTCTTTCGGCCTAACCTTCGCAATGGCCGCATTTGCCGAGTTTTAAGTTGCTGGACGATGTGTATTCTTTCAGTAGGCATTGGGCTGTGGGAATCCATGGGCGAATCGATGTGCTGGGTTCATTGTCTGGGGCTGTAGTTGCATTTGCAGTTGCTTGCACGTCTGCCAGAAAGCTTTCACGCTGTCTTTGAAGGCCGCGCCATTTCTTGCGTTTCTGTGTGTATGTCAGTACCAAGATACAGAAATCCAATTCACGAGCTAAACTTACCTGGTCATGCTCTCGATGAGCTTGCGCACCATATCTTGAACACCCTGATCCTGCTGGAACCGCTGTAGAAGCGGCTGCTCTGCCAGCGCACTTGTGATGTATGCCCTAGAGTTCTTGTCGGCTCGAATTAGAGCTCGCAGAGGTGCGACAATGTGCTCTAAACTCGTAAAGTCCACCTCTCCGCATACGTTGGCCATAAGTGCAAGCGTCACTGTCGGACCGAAGTGCGCCACGATCTCCTGCGTTGTAGCCTGGTGAGGGCTATTTGTATTGCCTGCCAGCTCGAAAATGTCTTTCCACAGCTTAGCAGCCGCGCGTTTTGGCAGGACCTCAGGCGACTTGATGGACTCGACGGTGAAGCCGAACATGCCGGACAGATTCTCAGGTGATTCTTGAGTCATGATACGCGGATCAGTGTTGATAAAGTTCTGGACCAGTTCTATACAGCCGACAGCGATTTCCGGGTCGTTGCGTGGATGCTGCAGTGCCCGCATGATGCTAAGGTCGTGTTGGAGTAATCGCTGGGCCTGAGCCTGGAAGCCTTCCGGTTGATGATGCTTATGCGATGAGATCCAGCAGCATGCTGTCTCCAAGACAAATGGCAGTCTCGGTGTCTGCACAGTGGTTTTCGTAATGAAGTCGATCGCAGCAGAATGAGGTAGTACGAATGGACCCGACACGGTTTCCTTAAAACCTGTGCGGAGAACACAGCACGCCGCTTCGATGATCTCGTCGTTTCCAGGAAACACCTGAGTCATATAATTGACAAGATTTATGACCTGGTTCTGGATCTCTTTGCCTGGACCTTGCAACCAGAACACTGAAGGCTCCTTGTCGGATTCTAAGTCCACTACTTCTTCGTCCGATGCTTGCATTGCCTTTCCAACGCTTGCAAGACACTTCAAAGTAGTCAGGGCTAGCACTTGGCCTTCTTCTGCATCGCCTCCTTCTTTGGTGATGTTGATTGACTGCATGGCGTCGCGTGTGATGTATTGGAAGAGCTGCCGTACGCCCTCAAACTGCTTCTCTTCTGTATCTTGAGCTTGTACTATGGCGGCGATTCCCTTCAAGACCATACTCTTGGTGAACTCCTCAGCAGTGGCATACGTTAGGAACTGTTCGTACATTTGGAAGAATGAAGGCAGCTCTCCTATCAAGGACTTCCGGCACTCGGAGCAAAGTGAAGCAAAAGACTTGGCAGCGCCGTGAGCGATAGCTGGCTGAGCAAGAGCTGTGAGCAGAAATGGAAGAACTTGAGGGAGGAACTGCGGGTTTCGAAGGAAGAAGTGATTCAAGGCGGCGACAAGTTCCACAGCGGTCCTTCGGGTGATAGCCGGCACACCAGGAGTGCTGGATATGGTTGCGAACAATGGTTGCTCGAACAGTCGGGTTAGACGATTGTCGGAATTGTGAGTTAGAGCGTCGGCGATGGCGATCAGACCAAACAGTCCAGTCTCGAGCTCTAACCAGTCACCCGCACCTAGTCCGCGTAAGGCGAAATCGACAAACTGGTCAGTGAGCACGTCACGTAACGGGTCGTATGCCTCCATGATGATATCTCGGACGTCAATGCGGAAGACCTTGAACGTCTTCCTTGCGTCCGAATCCCATGATTCAGTGACGTCAGCAGATGGATAGATAATCTTCTGTACGAGCTCGGAAACTGCTTGGAGAACATTGGTCTTTGCAGTATTCATCCAGTCGGGCACTTGCTCTCCAGCGGCATACAAGAAAGTTTCTTCGGCGATAGCGCTGACATAATTGCTCCAGAAGTCGAGCACCACAGGTGCAATCTCGTCTTCAGCGCCTACCGGGTCTGGGTATTTGAGAAGATTATGCAAGAAGGAAATGACCTGCTGATGATGTGTGCTTTCTGGCTGCGTGTAGATAACCTTGGTTTCAAGCAGAATCTGTCCGTAGGCGACAATGATCCGGGCGAGAGAAACGGTTTCGGCGTCGGAGTTATTGAGTATCTCCATGCCCCATGGACCTGAGATTGCTGACCAGAGCATTTCTTGATGTTTTGCTTCGAAGAAAGTAGGGTAGTTTTCAAGGATCTCAGCTACTAGTTCCATGGCATCTTCAACATGATATTCCAGACACGTCAGTGCGAGCTCATTCACTGACCGGAGATGTTGGAGCTTCTCGAGGTCGTCTTTGAACTCGGATTGGGCGTAGAAGATCCATCCGGTAAAGCACTTGAGAGCGGCGATGCAAATCTTCTCGCCTTGCTGCACTGATTGTGCGTAGTTGGGGTCGTCGATGGAGATTGACAGCCATTTAATGCCACGACCGAATGAAACGTGGAGAAGAATTTCAACGCTCTCTACGTTTGCTACCATCCGCTCTTGTGACTTCCGGTCTGGGGTGTTAGACGGCTTCTTGGCTTCATCTGCTAAGCTCATGGCAAAGTCAAGCATAACTAGAAGTTGCTCATCGGAGAATTGCGGAAGGAGATCCCATGTTGAAGGATGTTCTTTCAAAGCCTCGTCTAGGACTGGACGCTGGGCGGCAAACGATGCGGCAAGACTCCTGATGCAGTGGGTCCATACGGAAATGGGCTTTGAGAAGTACTGTGCCAAGGTCGAGCTGACTTTCCGGGTGGCGATGGATGAGCTAGGCCGTGAGACAAGATGATGGATAAGTGTTGAAAGCAGTTGCTCGGACTCTTCTTCGCTTAGTTCAGCCGAGTCGGCGTTGAGCTTAACGGTGAGAGTCAGGGCGCCGAAGAAGCGAACCTGCTCGTTGTCGCTCTTCAAAAGAGCATCTGCAATTTCCCAGCCTTGGGGAGAGCGTTGAAGAACGCGAAGGGTGGCCTCGGTTTCGGCGATCTTCTTTGCTTGGCCGGGTTCGTAGATGGACTTTACTAGGCGTTCAATCTCCTCGTAAGGCAGAGGAAAGGCCCCGTTGCTCGCCATGCTGAGCTTTCTCAAGAGGCTTTGCACTACAGACTGCTGTCAGTCTTGCTGCCAGATGTCAGGGTTCCAGGAACCAGGTCAGACGTTACCGAAAGCAGGAAGGTGCGACGTGAGATGTGGAAGGCGCGAAAAGAGGGTACACAAAATCGAGTGCGATGGTGACTGCGATTGGCCCCCTAGACGATAGACATAGCCCGTCGTATTTCGAGATTGTTAGGGATGGCGGTTCTAGGCCGTGCCGAAATATAAAGGTGCAGGGCCGGGAGTTGGGTGAGGCTGCGCGAGGTCGCCTCTACCTGCGCGTATGGTGGGGCAAAATCGGAAGCAGACTACGGCGACGAAAGCTCATGTTAGTGACTGTCCAGCGTCGGGGACCTGGTGTTGCAATAAATACAGATGCGCCTCCCTACGGTGCCTGGGAGTAAGGGCTCTTGCGCTTGGCAAGGCTTGATTGGAGCCCTGGCGATTGCGCTTAGTGCGGGACTGGCTGCGGCGTTGTCGCTGTGCTGTGCGCGGGCACGGCGGGGTGTTATGCATGTCCCGATCGTAGGCGCGAGACCGTGGCATACCCTATATGCTCCTCCCGCGTTTTCTAGGGCGCTCCCACGCGACAGCTGCTGCATATGTAGCCGCAAGGACGCCATCTTTCCGAGTCAGACCCTTCCACGCTTCTGCTGCCCTGCGTGCCATCGACATGTCCAAGGTAGACACGACCCAGCGGCTGGCGGACCTCCGCAAGCTCATGAAGGAGCGCAATGTCGACATCTACAGTAGGCGCGCCCGTGCAGACATGTGATGACATATAGCTGACGCATAGTAGTGGTCCCGTCTGAAGACAGCCACCAGAGCGAGTACATCGCCCCATGTGACGCGCGACGAGGTCAGGCCCCCGCTACCTATCGCATCCCACCCATTGACACCACTCAGAGTACATCAGTGGCTTTACTGGCTCCGCTGGCTATGCAGTCGTCACCCACGACAAGGCCGCCCTCTCCACCGACGGACGCTACTTCAACCAGGCCGAGAAGCAGCTGGACAGCAACTGGGAGCTCCTGAAGCAAGGCATACAGGATGTACCTACCATCCAGGAGTGGACCGCAGACCAGGCCGAGGGAGGCAAGGTCGTCGGTGTAGATCCCAGCGTTGTCACTGCAGCAGACGCTCGCAAGCTTGCCGATAAGATCAAGAAGAAGGGCGGCGAGTACAAGGCCATCGACGAGAACCTGATCGACCTCGTATGGGGAGACAAAAGGCCAGCCCGACCGAGTGAGAAGGTCATTGTGCAGCCTGAGAAATACTCTGGAAAGAGCTTCGAAGACAAGATTGAGGACCTGCGCAAGGAACTTGAGAAGCGGAAGAGCCTGGGCTTCGTCGTATCCATGCTCGACGAGGTCGCATGGCTATTCAACCTCCGCGGCAGCGAGTATGAGCATTCTTTCCCGATCAGAGTACGTCACTGACAACATGTAGCATTCCCTACAACCCCGTATTCTTCTCCTACGCCGTCGTCACGTCCACCGCAGCTACCCTATATGTCGACGAAAGCAAGCTCCCCGATGATGTTAAGAAGCACTTGGGCGACAAGGTTACGATCCGACCATACGAGGCTATATTTGGAGATGTCACATTGCTGAGCAAGGAGCTGTTCGAGGCCATGGATAAGACCGAGATACAGAAGAAGTTCCTGACTTCCAACCGAGCATCGTGGGCCCTGAACAAGGCCCTTGGCGGGGACGACAAGGTCGAAGAAACCCGTAGTCCGGTTGGAGATGCAAAGGCAGTCAAGAATGAAGTCGAACTGGAGGGTATGCGTCAATGCCACATCCGTGATGGGGCTGCGCTGAGCGAGTACTTCGCTTGGCTGGAGGACCAACTCATCAACAAGAAGGCCACGCTCGATGAAGTTGACGGTGCCGACAAGCTCGAGGAGATTCGTAAGAAGCACGATATGTTCATGGGTCTTTCTTTCGACACCATCTCATCGACGGGGCCGAACGCAGCTGTTATCCACTACAAGCCGGAGAAGGGTGAGTGCTCGGTCATCGAACCCAAAGCTATATACCTCTGCGATTCTGGAGCGCAATATCGAGATGGTACTACAGACACAACGAGGACCATGCATTTCACGGAGCCGACTGAGATGGAACGTACCGCATATACGCTTGTGCTCAAGGGCAACATGGCTCTCGAGCGCGTCAGGTTCCCCAAGGGTACGACAGGCTTCGCATTAGATAGTCTGGCTCGCCAGTTCCTATGGCAGGAAGGTCTCGACTACCGTCACGGCACTGGACACGGCGTGGGCTCGTTCCTCAACGTACACGAGGGTCCTATCGGAATTGGCACTAGGGTTCAATATTCTGAAGTCTCCTTGGCAGTAGGGAATGTGGTATCTGACGAGCCTGGATACTACGAAGATGGCAAGTTCGGTATCCGCATCGAGAACATGGTCATGGTGCGAGAAGTCGAGACGAAGCACAAGTTCGGTGACAAGCCATTCTTGGGATTCGAGCATGTTACGATGACTCCACACTGCAGGAACCTTGTCGACATGAGCTTGCTTACAGAAGACGAGAAGAGCTTCATCAACGAATACCACAAGGAGGTCTATGAGAAGACGAGCAAATTCTTCGAGAATGACTCTTTGACGTTGGAGTGGTTGAAGCGGGAGACAGCACCGTACTAGAGAACTAGGGTGCCAGCATTCTGAATAGCGCTTTTATGCATCGCAAGGTAGTCTTCGGTATTGGCACGGCATTGGCATACTTACAGCGTTAGTAGTGTATACGGCGACATGCATGGAGCCTGGCGTTTCCACCGTCTATCAGGGTCCAGGGCCGGCTACTGCCCCACTCGGCCCGAAATCACATCAGATGACGGGACAGCTTGTACCATTCTCAGCGACAGCACTACATAGCCAAATGAAACCATTCAAATCCTCTGACTAAGCCGACGGCAATTCACGGCCATGGATCGCACTTTCCCGACGGCTGATTGGCGCATATGCATCGCGTGTGTCAAAGGGCGCATAGCGGGGTCTAGATGTCCCTACGCCGCCGCGGAACATGGCGGGGCAACCTCCGAGCTGCGAAGGCGGGATGGAGGGACCTTACAAAGGCAAAAAAATATTGCGATTCCGCGGGTACATGTACAGGTAATACATCGCGGACGACTTTGACTCACGATCTTACCTTATTTTCCTCCCCTTAGACTTTAATACCTCATCGTCTGTGAAAGTACCTTGCTCTATTACACTACTAATTGACCCGATCTTACTTTACTCATACCTTACCTTACCTCCGACATCTATTCGATTTCCTCCGATCAAAACTCACGATACTTCACAATGGCAACTGAACTCCCCACCACAAACGGCCACGGCGCACAGGATGGCGAGAACAACTTTGCCGTCAAGGCCGGTCTGGCACGCATGTTGAAGGGCGGAGTCATTATGGACGTTGTTAACGCCGAGCAAGTAAGTTTCGTCTTCTCCAAGCTCACTACGCGGTGCTTTGGGTAACGCGACCAATTGCTAACCAATGTCTCCCCACAGGCACGGATAGCAGAAGAAGCCGGTGCATCAGCCGTCATGGCCCTGGAGCGCGTCCCCGCCGACATTCGATCCCAGGGTGGCGTAGCCCGCATGAGCGACCCCAAGATGATCAAGGAGATCATGGACACAGTAACCATCCCCGTCATGGCCAAGGCGCGAATTGGCCATTTCGTCGAATGCCAGGTACATCCAGCACCTCCCCCAAACCCACAAAATGCCTGCTAACACCAACACCCCAGATCCTCGAAGCCCTAGGCGTAGATTACATTGACGAATCCGAAGTCCTGACCCCCGCCGACGCCATCCACCACGTCTCCAAGCACCCCTTCCGCATCCCCTTCGTGTGCGGCTGCCGCGGCCTCGGCGAAGCCCTCCGCCGCATCTCCGAAGGCGCAGCCATGATCCGAACAAAAGGCGAAGCCGGCACGGGCGACGTCATCGAAGCCGTGCGCCACATGCGCACTGTAAACAGCGAGATTGCGCGCGCAAAGAGCATGTCGGACGAGGAACTGTACTCGTACGCAAAGGAGCTCCAGGTCGACTACGCGCTGCTCAAGGAGACGGCTAAGCTGGGCCGTCTGCCTGTTGTCAACTTTGCGGCGGGCGGTGTTGCGACGCCCGCTGATGCCGCGTTGATGATGCAGTTGGGCTGTGATGGTGTATTCGTTGGCTCTGGTATCTTCAAGTCTGGGGATGCGGCGAAGAGGGCTAAGGCTATTGTGCAGGCGGTTACGCATTACAAGGACCCCAAGGTGCTTATGGAGGTTAGCATGGATTTGGGTGAGGCTATGGTTGGTATCAACTGTGGTAGCATGGGCGAGGACGAGAAGCTCGCGAAGAGGGGGTGGTAAATGTGCGACCTTGTAGCGAGAGACGCCTACTGAAGGCGTCTGCAGTTGAAATTGGCGTTTTGGATATTTAGCTCGGGCATGGGTTATGAAAATGTATAGAAGAATAAGCTCAACTCGGAATGGCCATCAGTTCAACATGAATCTTCTTCAACTTCAAATTATATTAAATCGCGATGTATCCCGGTGACATAGAAGAGCCGAGCGAGTGCTGACTGGTAGTTGCGAAACCTACTTCCACAACTTGCAGATCACGTCATACGGAAAGCCGAGGTTACATGCGGAGTCGCAAAAGGTAAAAGATGGGGAGAAGTGATTTAACGTTTTGATTGAGCTACCTGCAATAGGTCACAAACGGGCGTCTCGAATGCAACGTACAGTAAGCCACCGTAATGTCCATAACCTGCTGGTGCCCAATACAAGGACAGTCTCAGCATCATGCGCTTTGAAAAATAACCACAACCATGAACTCCCCTGCGCCGGAGACGAAACCCTTCCACATATGCACCGGCCGGTCCGTATTTGTCCGCGGTCCGTTGACCGATGCGATACGGAGGCAAAGAGGTCAAGCGTACCCAGGTGCGCGCATTTAGCGGTCCTCGGCCCACTCGTTCTCGCGGCGGATCTGCTCCTCCTCCTCGGGGGTGAAGTCGTTCTGGATGTTGAACGTCTTGCGGATCTCGTCGGGGGACTTGCCCTTGATCATGTTGGCGACGGTCTTGCAACCGACGTCGAGAAGAGCCTTGATGTCGAGGTAGTTGGCGGCGAGGATGATCTCGAAGAGCATCTCCTGGTCGACCTGCATGAATTTCTGGTCCCACTCGTCGATGTCGGTGCTCTTCTTGCGCGAGTCGGAGTCGTCGTCTTGGGTGGCTGGCGGGTCGTTCTTGTGGTGGCCGCACCACTCGATGACCTTCTTCATGACGGCCTCGTTGACCTGCGACATGTTAGTGGCTGTTCTTGGTGGAGGTGGGAAGGTGAGTACGTACGTTGGGGATGGGAATGGACTCGGAGGATTCACCACCAAGATCCTCGAGCAAGTTCTTGATCAGGATGGAGCGCTCGGCGACGGGGCGCTCGACGTCCATCTGGATGCCATCGGAGGTGGTAATGTTGATCATCTTGACTCCCTCAGAGTTCGTGGTAGCCATTGCGATAGCTTAAGGTAAGGTGTTGGAGGTGGTTGTAGAAGTGGGGTAAGCTGTGGATGGAGTTGAGCGGCAGGGTTAAGTGGCCGTTGCGTTGAGAGTTGATGGAGAATGTGTGTGGGAAGAGCGTCTGGGGCTCGGGTGGGCAGTGATTATATAGGCGCAGGCGTTTTGCTTCCACGTTTGCGCGCTGTGAGGGTGAGAGAGGCAACCACGGTCCAACTCCGCCTCGCTGTTTAAGCTCAGGCGCCAAGCTCGCTCGATGGGGCAAGGCGCAAGGCTGCAATCATCAAAGGGACGCTGTGGTGACGGGAGAACGCAGGTTGTATGTGCTTTGAACCAGCTTTGTTACACGGCTTCACTTTGCTGCTTGCTGATTCAAAAAAGACATTGTGAATTGCTGCCCTCTCGTTTGTGGGCCAGCAGCTTGTGCCGTGTTTGCGCTCACTTGAACTTTGGGCGAGCCCCCGCGTATGGCACGGAGGATGACTCCACGCCGCACACAGCCGGCAGAAGTTACCAGAATACGACGTGGATTCGACTCACAGAGGATGATGCCTGGGGCTAACACGACCCGTTCTAGATACCTGTCATTAGAAGAGATGTACGTTGAGTCCCCGGCGACAAACGTCTGGGTAAGGGTGCAAGGACCAGCCAGAGTCGCCAGCGGGCCAAATGCGCGGTGACTCAAAAGGCTACTTGATACGTTTCAGTATTGCTCACACCAGAATCGCAACATCAGATCTGCCGCATCAACTTCGACCCCATCTACACGTATCCTTGAAGGGGTACTTGGGTACCTGATCCACTGATGTTGCGCCACGTGACCTTTCTGCCTGCAACGGATCCGCATGCAAAGGCAGCCTAGACAGCCGTGGACAAGTCCGATGCACCATCGGTTGCTGCCACATCGCATCTGATCAGGCCGCATGATAGTCGGCCGATATATCAGCCATGCTTCTGCTCGCCATGTAGTTCGCAGATCATCACAGTGCACGAGTCGCAAAGCATAACTCACCATTCGCTCTTGCAACCGGCCCCCCTATCCGCGTGCAACTGGTGATTGATTGACGTAGGCCACTAAAACATTTGTTGGCCTCACTTTGCGAAAACAAACACCACAGCGGACAGATATGCGCCTGCTCAACCCCGCCAAACCCCCAAACGGCACATCTCGACTTTCGACATCATGTGGCGGCGTGTCTATTTCCTGCTGATCCTGGTGCGCATCTACTTTGCACTATCGCCGAGCTATCTGCACCCGGACGAGAACTTCCAGGGCCCCGAGGTCATTGCCGGTATGTCGCGACACTGTCTGCGTATGCGCCCGTGGCCACGACTGACTTGTATCCAGGGCGTGTCTTCTCCTACCCCGTCCACGAAACCTGGGAGTTCACCTCCGAGAACCCCATCCGCAGCACGTTCCCGCTATGGCTCGCATACGGCTGGCCCATGTACATCTTGCGCTGGCTATGGGAGGGCTTCGGATATGACGTCTCGCCGTCGGTCGTCTACTGGGCGCTGCGCGTACTCATGTTGACGCTGAGTGTCGTGATGGAGGACTGGGCTATCCACGAGCTGGTCGCTTCGCCGCGCGCGCGTCGTGTTGCCGTCATGCTCGTCGCATCGTCGTATGTGACCTGGACGTTCCAGACACATACCTTCTCCAACAGCATCGAGACGCTGCTGGTGCTCTGGAGCCTGGTCTTGATCCAGAGGATAACGGACGATAAGGTGAGTTGTTTCGGTCCGCTCGCCGATCTAGGATATGCGGCTAACGCAAGGTGCAGAAGCGCTCTGGCATCCTGGCCTCGTCCATCCTCGGCTTCATGGTCGTCGTAGGCATCTTTAATCGCATCACCTTTCCAGCATTCCTGCTTCTTCCTGCGACGACTTTGCTACCCCACTTCAAGCGCAAGTAAGTCAGCCCCTCTCGTCTTCTGACCTTCACTGACAGCCACAGACCATTCTCTTTGGCCTTCCTTGCAACGTTCGCTCTCTTCACAGCTTTCCTTGCTATCTGCGTAGACACGGCGTTTTATACCCCCGGCGAATTCACCTTTTCCAAACTCATCAGCGGCGCCGTCATCACACCTTTCAATAATTTCCGTTACAACTCGGATTCCGCGAACCTTGCTCAGCATGGCATACATCCACGATACCAACATTTCCTCGTCAATCTCCCTCAACTTCTCGGTCCGGCGGCACCGCTTCTGTTCTTTTTGCGCAGGGCGCACATTTCTATGATTCTCCTTTCAGCTATATCTGGCGTCGCACTTCTCAGCATCTTCCCACACCAAGAAGCACGATTCTTACTTCCCGCCGTACCATTAATACTCTCCTCAATACGCCTACCGACTCCGCGCATTCGAAAGAGCTGGATCGTTACTTGGGTAGTTTTCAACGTTGCCCTGGGTATCCTGATGGGCGTATACCACCAGGGTGGCATCGTCCCAGTTCAGATGAACATTGCCAAGACAAACGAGACAGTTTCTAATGCGTTCTGGTGGAAGACGTACAGCCCGCCAACGTGGCTGCTGAACGGCAAGAACGAGGAGCTGAAGACCGTCGATCTGATGGGCTGTCCAGCCGAACAGATGATCGAAAAGGTTAAGGAAGCACTACCGCCTTGTCGGACACGAAAGCCACCAAAAGCCGACCGTGGCTCTGTGTACGTGGTAGCGCCACGATCAGCACATGCTTTGATACCATATCAAAGCCCAAACAACTCAAAAGACGTCTCATTAGAGGAAGTCTGGAGCTATCGACAGCACCTGAACCTCGATGACATGGACTTTGCCGACGACGGCATCTGGAATACCATCAGCCGTGTCGTCGGCGATCGGGGCTTGGTGGTCTGGCGAGCAACCCGGAATTGCTGGTCTACACCTGAATGAGCTAGAGAGGTCGCATTTAAGAAGACATCTCGTTGGTCTGATATTTTGGAGTCGTGGTACAAGATGCGAAGAATTTGGCAGCGCAAGCTGAATGTCCATTTGTTTCCTTCTTGACTTCTGCATATATACCCATCACACTTCTTCCATAGCTCCTCCTAATGTTAATAAAGTAAAACGTTCAATCACCCAAGTGCTACGTCCTCTGGTCATGCTCTGCACAAAACATCGCAATTTCTGATACATAGTGGTATACACAATCCTTAACCCTCCTCACAAAGCACCACCCAATACCCTAACAGCCCACATCGCCATCCTAACATCCATCCCAACCTTCCTCTCCGGCCTCTCAAACTCCTTCTCACCCACCTCCCTCGCATGTTCCCCCAACCACCTAACCTCCTCCCCCAACCTCTTCCTCAACCCGGGATCCTCCGTCGCAATAACAACATTAGCCTCAAGATCCAACTCATACGCCCTCTTCGTATAATTGCTACTCCCAACAACCGTTAAGCTGGGATCTTCCTTCTCCCCTACTCCATTGGCAGAGGGAAACGTAACCCACAGCCCCTTGGCATGATACGTCCACCCGCCTTCCTGGCCCACCATACCCTTCTTCCACTCTTTGAGCACGATGCTCTCGCTGAGGCCTTCGTGTTTTACTTTGCGCAGGAAGGATTTCGCGAGGTGTGTGTATGCGGCTGGGAGGAGGCCGCTTACGCCTTTGGAGCCGTAGAAGCCGTTGGCGTGGGGGTGGGCGGTTAGCACTGTGCCGGAGGCCGGGCGGGTGGAGAGGAGGAGGCGGCGGAAGGAGGGCGTCATGTTGAAGTAGCCGGCTGTGAAGGTCCAGGACGAGTTTTGTAAGGGGGGTGTGGTGAGGTGGGTTAGGATTTTTGTTAGAGCGGGGAGTTCGGTTGAGGAGGGGAGGAGGGGGACGAGGGAGAGGATGGGGTAGATTGTTGTTTTTGAGGTGGAGGGTGAGGGAGATGTGGTGGTTGGGGAGTTGGATGGTAGGAGGAGGTGGGCGAGGTGCTTCTCCGCGGCGGATTTGTAGTTCGAGGGGGAGTCTAGTGGTGAGGGCGCGGCGTTGGTTGTTGGCCAGGCCATGGTGTAGCCTCCGCTTCCTTCTTGGGTGCTTGGCTGTATGTCGAAGCTTAACTTTGCGACGCCGTCGTGTATCCTCTTAAAGTAGTCTGTCAGGTCTTTTGACTTGAACAAGTGGTACCGATCCTGTCGATTCGTGAAGTAATCTTCACTCAGGTTTGCTCCGGACATGATGATCTCATCATCAACGCCGTACAACTTCATATGCTGGAGACCCCAGCCTTCGTTGATGCGTTTTGGGATGTACTTCTTTCGCAGACCGGTTAGGTTGGGCGTATGGTACATGCGTACTTCTACGCGATCTGATCCGAATTCTGAGATGAGAGGTGTCATAAGAGAGGCAGTTGAAGCGTTTGGTGTTTCTCTGGTTCCGCGAAGAGCGTCGGTGAGGAAAGAGACCTTGAGATTGGGGTTACGTTGGAGAGCATCTCGAATAGTTGAGATGAGTTCATGTTCGGTCTTGCCGATGTAGAGTGTAGATAGATAGACCCGGTATTGAGCTTTGGATATTTTGTCCTGACTCCGTTAGTACGAGGTTTCATCCCCACGAATAAGCTTGCTCACAGCATCTCTGCCCCTCTAGCCGTTCATTGGGGATGGAGTGTTGACATGAAGTTCGCAGATACGGTACAAGGGCAGAAGTAAATAGGCATGGGAGAGTAGTGTGGCTCTTGACAGAATGACAGATAGTACAGAAGCACGCTGATTGAAACATGAGATGAATGTTGTCTTGTAAGAGTTGAACATTCCAATAGAGAAACAGAACAGAAGAGTGAGTAGGAAAATGACAACAACAAAGACCGACCTACCTTCAATGTTTGATAGAACTCAGCAGGCGTCTGAAGAATCTCAATCTGATCTGGCTGAATCTCAAATCGCGGCGCAATCTTATCCAAATCTGTCGTTATCGTGGCAAGCATAGACGCTTGGCTCTGAGGCACAGGTGAAGCCATCTCAGCACTCGAGGTCGAATATCTTCGCGTTGTCCTGAATGTCCGAGGTGGGATGCGAAAAGTTCTCCTCCCCGCGATCTTCGGTGCTTGGGCGCGTAATAAGCTTCTTATTATCATGTTGGCCACTCGCTATCACGCCGGATGCTGGTATGTGCTTCGACTCCTTAAGTTTTGATGCACTTTGGGGTTGGGCGACAAGGATCACGCTCGCGCTAGCATGCCTTGGGAAAGGCGTGAGAGCGGTGCTTGGCATCGTCAATCGCGAAGCAGCAACATCCGACAAGCATCACGAACGCTGAATTGACCAAACGCCGCCATGTCGACGCTCATGAGAACGCTGCGCAACCTGCGCCGAGTTGGACTTAAGGTGAGCTTCAATGCCTGCAGTAATTGACATGGCAATGCTAACACGTCCGCAGGAATATGGCCACCAAATGGCGGTACGCTCGCATCCCCGCGCCCTCACCTTACATCGCAGATAGACTGATCGAGTCGCCCGCACGCTTAGAACATCGGTACGCTTGGACACAAATAAATCGCCATGTTAAGGGAGGGGCTAATGGGGAACAGGTGACACTAAAGCCGGAACCTTGATCGGCCAGGACAAGTACGGCAATAAGTACTTCGAGAACTTGGAGGAGGAGCTTCCTCGTAAGATTCGCGGATCTCAACGATGAAGTCATATATCTGACTGGCATAGTCCGAACCCGCTGGGTCGACTACAAGGACCATGAGTTCGATCCGTATGTTGCAACGAACGTGGAGACAAGGAGCAAAACTAACGTTTGTAACAGCTCTCAGATCGAACCCGGATGGTATGCTACAGCACCAAAAATCGCGAAACACGACTTTGGGAAGAACATACATCTGACTTTCTACACAGGCACGCCTGGATGTCATACATGGTCGACAAGTCACCAGCCGCAGACCCGCTTCTGCAGCGCCAGGTCCGCGTCTGGGAGCCAAAGGAGCACAGGCCGACTCTCACGTGGACCCGCTCGGGATACAAGCCTTACAACACGTACGTTCCAGACTGCGACATGGGCAGGTCAGGTACTAACAGACGATAGTGTCAAGCCCAAGTACTCTCCCTGGACACCCGTCGCCAAGGCTCGACAGTAGACGCGTTTTCCATACCAAGCATTGTATATATCCAGAGAAGAAATCGATGTTTCAGATGCTATCACTTCTATCCACTCCCGATATTCAGAGTCCCTCCATCAACATAGGAAGCACAATCTCCTTGTTGAACTTCCAGAGCGCGCTGCTATCTTGCGCTCGGAACGTCGCACCGCTCCAATACGTGCTCCTCACCCCCTGTAGCGCGTTCATCTCGTCATAAATGCCAGCATATATATCCTCAGGACCGGCTTGCGTGTAGAACGGCGCATGTGATGTAAACACCACGAACTCTGGCTCTGTTGCTTCGAATTTGTCAGCATTTGCCGTTTGCAATCGCTTGATACCCGCGATCATCTCCCCTTTAACAAAGTCATCAGAAAGTGGGTATGTCGCATTCGACCGTTGAGAACCATAATAAATCGCTTTGACACCAGGAATAGCGGTTGGCCCCATGGTATAGACACCCGGCAGGGCAGCGAGGTTGTACGGGGTGTCCGGCGCGCGATTGTAAATGACCAAGTCGTCAGGTGTACCCGTATTTTTGACCAGAGCAGCATAATACCCAACATCGATAAGTTTCCCAAAGACTTCACGTTCCTGCCTCCGCAAATCGAAACGCGCAAGCAGATCCACACGCGGTGGAATGGTGACAAGGAGTTTCTTCGCGCGTACCAACTTGACGCCATCGGGTGTCTTGACAACGAGTTCCACACCACTCTCCCTCCGTACCGAGCGCACGACCTCAGAAGACAGCAACAAGCTATCCGCATCAAGGAGCTCAGCCTGCGCTTTCCCGTACAACTCGCTATTGTTGCGGCGAGCTGTGGCAACAAGACTATTCGCAGCGAGTTGCTGGACCAAACCCAACCCATTAACACGCGCATTCTCCACCACGGGCACGCTGAGTATATCCCCGATACCCTGGTTCGTACTGAACATCATCTGTACCAGAGCTTCGAGACCGACTTTGGCAACGAGGTCGCCGAACGGCATGGTTAGGTCTTCAGGGACGGGGTCAGGGAGGAACATCCCGCTTTCTAGCTTGGGG
>Ga0265797_10005101_pt1 | contig 19442 bp, 19 predicted proteins | sample P2T30metagenome_FD_192433 | JGI IMG/M metagenome (GOLD analysis project Ga0265797, IMG submission 192433) | Plant litter microbial communities from East Loma Ridge, Irvine, California - P2 T30 | ecosystem: Environmental > Terrestrial > Plant litter > Unclassified | place: USA: California... | reverse complement strand
CGGCGGGCGGCGCGACCGGGCCGCCCCGCGACGTGCCGTGCGCGCCGACCGGCGCCGCGACTCCTCGGCCCGGGCCCGGCCCGACCGGCAGTTGCTGCTGTCGGGCCTGCTGCTCGGCGTCGGCACGGCCGCCTTCGTCGACGAGGTCGTCTTCCACCAGCTGCTGCGCTGGCACCACTTCGTCGACGCGTCGACGACCGCCGTCGGGCTCGTCTCCGACGGGGTCTTCCACGCCGTCGGGTGGTTCGCCGCCGTCGGGGGCGTCTTCGTCCTCGCCGACCTCCGGAGGCGCGCGCCCGGCCCGGTGCGCTGGGCCCGCTGGTGGGGCGGCGTGCTCGTCGGCCTCGGGGCGTTCCAGCTCTGGGACGGCACGGTGCAGCACAAGCTGCTGCGCCTCCACCAGATCCGCTACGAGGTCGACCTGCTGCCGTACGACGCGACGTGGATCGCGGTCGCGGTCGCGCTGCTCGCCGCGGGCGTCGTGCTGCTGCGACGCACCCGCGCCAGCCGGGTCGGCCTCGGCGCCCCGGAGTCGCCCGGGTCCGACGGCCCGCCCGCCGCGCCGGGCGGCACCGTGCTCTCCGCGCCGGGCGACCACGGTGCCTGACCACGAGCACGGCGCGTCCGTCTTCCCGACGGAGGCCGTCGTGGTCGGGCTCGCCGTCGTGCTGGCCGTCGCCTTCCTCGTCGCGGCCCGCCAGCAGGAGGCGCGGAGCGGCTGGCCCCGCCACCGCTCCCTGCTCGGGGCGGCAGGCCTCGCCGCGGCCGTCGCCGGAGCCCTCGGCCCGACCGCCCTCGCCGACGACGTCGACCTGGTCGCCCACATGGTCGGGCACCTGCTGCTCGGCATGGTCGCGCCGCTGCTGCTCGTGCTCGCGGCACCGGTCACGCTCGCGCTGCGGTCGCTCGACGTCGTGCCCGCCCGGCGCCTGGCCGCGCTGCTCCGCAGCCTGCCCGTGCGCGTCGTCGCGCACCCGGTCGTCGCCGCCGTGCTGAACGTCGGCGGCCTCTGGCTGCTCTTCACGACCGACCTCTGGTCGGCGGCGCACGACGACCCCCTCGTCGCGCTGCTCGTCTCGGCGCACGTGCTGGCGGCGGGGTACCTGCTGACCGCCTCGCTGGTGGGCGTGGACCCCGACCGGCACCGCGCCTCCTTCGCCCTGCGGTCGGCCGTCGCCGTGGCGGCGCTCGCGGGGCACGACGTGCTCGCGAAGCACCTGTACGCGCACCCGCCCGCCGGGGTGCCGGCCGCGGAGGGCGAGGCGGGCGCGCTCGTCATGTACCTCGGGGGCGACGTCGTCGACGTGGCGCTGCTGGTGGTGCTCTGGGCGCAGTGGCACCGGAGGCGCGGGGCCCGGCAGGCGCGGACGGCGTCGGCGGCCCGGACCCCGGCCGAACCGGGACGCACGCGGGGGTAGCTGCGCGGCGGGCGGGTGGCTACGGTGACCGCATGAGCAGCGACAGCGACAGCGACCGAGGCCGCGACCGGGTGCTGGCGCCCGCGCCTCCCGCCGACGGATCGACGGTGAGGGGGCCAGCGTCGTACTTCCCGAGCATCGAGGCCCGGTACGGGCGCCCCGTGCAGGAGTGGCTCGACCTCGCGTCCGAGCGCCTCGACGCGGGCGAGCCGCACATGCAGGTCGTCGCGGCGCTGAAGGGCGAGCACGGGATGGGGCACGGACACGCGAACGCCGTCGTCGCCTTCGTGAAGGCGGCGCGGGCGCGGGGGTAGCTCGGGCGCTTGTGCGAGCCGCCGCCTCAGCCGGCGGGCGAAGGTGGCCACGGCGCCACGCGGGCACCGACGCCCACGTCGCGCTGCAGCGCCGCCGCCACCTCGAGGGTGCGCGCGCGGATGTCGGCCGGGGTCGCACCCGGCCCCTCCTGCCCAGCCGCTCGACCCCGCAGCTCGACCAGGGCCGCGACCGTCTCGGGGCCGGCACCGGCCTCGGCGGCGGTCACCACGAGCGGCTCGTCGGCGGCCTGGTCGACCAGCTCGTCGTCGCCGCCGACCGACGTGGGCGTGATCAGCAGGACGGGTGCACGCCGCGCGTCCCCGTCGTGCCGGTCGCGGGCGGTGATGCGCTCGGCGCCCGTGCGGCAGGTCACGACCGCGGCGTCGCCCAGCTCGCGCTGCACGCGGGCCGCCAGCTGCAGGGCGCCGACGCGGTGGGCGAGCTCCGCCTCCTCCGAGGCGAACGCGTAGTCGGTCTGCGTGATGCTGTCGAACGCGCCGCTCCAGGCGGCGAGGTCGGCGCGGAGCTGCGCCGACAGGCCGAGCTCGGTCGCGTCGAGGTGCTCCGCACCCCAGAGCGGAGAGTCGCCGACGAAGTAGTCGGCGCTGAGCGTGATCGTCGGGAGGGTGGTCACGGGGGCGACGCTACCCGCGCCCTCAGCTCGCGTCGACGAGGCCGCGGCGGCGGTGCACGGCCCAGACGGTGCCGGCCACGCCGATCAGCACGGCCGCGACGACCATGAGCGCGGGCCAGCCGCCGACCGGCCAGGCCGCGCCCGCGAGAGCGGAGCCGATCGACCCGCCGACGAAGTTGCCGACGACGAACGCGGTGTTGAGGCGGCTGCGCGCCTCGGGGTCGAGGGAGAGCATGCGGGTCTGCAGCAGCACCTGCGTCGACTGGATGCCCACCGAGAGCAGCGCGACCGCGACCAGCACGACGACGAGCGACCGCCCGCCGACGCCGGCGACCACCAGGGAGACGAGCGTGAGGGCGAGGCCGGCGCCGATCGCGGGCACCGAGAGGCCGCGGTCGAACAGGCGGCCGGCGCGCTGCGCCGCGAGCGCCCCGACGACCCCCACGAGGCTGACGAGGCCGATCAGCGCCGGCTCGAACCCGTACGGCTCGGCCGTGAGGAGGAACGTGAGGCCCGTCCAGAACACGGTGAAGACCGCCATCACGGAGGCGCCGATCACGAGCGTCACCCGCACCTGCCGCCGACGGGCCACCGTGGTCAGCACCGACCAGAGCAGCTGCCGGTAGGGCGCCGCCGCACGCGGGGGCAGCGACGGCACCGCCCGCGACATGAGCGCGGCGAGCACCACGAGCAGCACCGCGGCCACGACGTAGACCGCCCGCCAGCCGAGCGCGTCGGCGATCAGGCCGCTGACCGCCCGCGAGACGAGGATCCCGAGGATCAGCCCGCTCGCGACCGTCCCGAGCACCCGGCCGCGCTCGGCGTCCGAGGCGAGGTCGCCGGCCAGGGGCGTGAGCATCTGCCCGGCGACGGTCGTCAGCCCGACGAGCGTGAGCGCGACGAGCAGCAGCGGGAAGGTCGGGGCCGCGGCGCTCGCCGCCAGCGCGACGGCGGAGAGCAGCATGATCAGCGGCACCACCCGCCGCCGGTCGACCCGGTCGCCGAGCGGGACGACGAAGAAGACGCCGAGCGCGTAGCCGATCTGCGTCACCGTGATGAGCAGGCCGGTCGACGCGGGCGACACGTCGAGGTCGGCCCCGACGGTGCCGAGCAGCGGCTGCGCCCAGTACAGGTTGCCGACGGCCGCGCCGCCCGCGATCGCGAAGAGCAGGGTGCGTCCGCGGGTCATCGGCGACGCGGGCGGGGTGGTCGGGGAGGGATCCGAGGAGGCGCTGGTCACCGTCCCAGGCTACGCACGACCGCGACGGCGGAGCAGGCCCTGCCGGGGCACCCCTCCCCGAGCCACCGCTGCCGGCTCAGCGCCCGGCAGCCGCCTCGTACGACGCGATCTGCCCGGCCGCGGTGTCCTCGGCGGTCGACATCGTGCTCGTGACGTCGGCCCCCTCGACCACCTGGTCGAAGGCGCTGATCACGGTCGACCGCACCGACGGGAAGGCCCCCGTCACGCAGCCGGCCGCCGCCGTGCTCGCGGGGTCGTCGGCCAGCTGCTGGTACATCGTCGCCACGTTCGGGTCGGCGAGGGAGGCGCGGCCCGCCTCGGTCGTCGGCGCGGCCGTGTCGACGGCGAGGTAGCCGGTCGCCGCCGACCACTCGGCCTGCACGTCGGTCGACGCGAGCCAGCGCGCGAACCGGTAGGCCGCCTGCTGCTGGGCGTCGCTGTGGCCCTCTCCCGACACCCAGAGCGCGTTGCCGCCGATCACGGCCCCCGCGTCCGACGAGCCCGAGGTCGTCGGGAAGCGCGCGACGACCGAGGTCGTGCCCTGGGGGTCGGCCGTCGTGTAGGCGCCCGACGACGTCATCATCATGCCGACGCCGCCGCTCGTGAACGCCGACGTCATCGTGCTGTTGTCGGTGCCGGGGTTCAGCGCCACGCCGTCGCGGAACAGCCCCTGCAGCTCGGTCATGAACGCGACCTGGGTCGGGGTGGTGAGCGAGACGCCGTCGACGGGCGCGCCTCCTCGTCCGTTGTCGGGGCTGCAGAAGTCCTGGCCGCCCGAGGCGCTCAGCTGCTCGAGCATCCACGAGTCCGACATGTTCATCGTCATGCCGTACGCCCCGGTCGCGTCGTGGATCGCCCGGGCCCAGGTCGCGACCTCGTCGAGGGTGCGGGGCGGCGCCGAGACGTCGAGGCCCGCTCTCGCGACGAGCGCCCGGTCGAGGTAGAGCACCGGCATCGAGATGGAGAAGGGCATCGCCTGGAGGCCGTCGGGGCCGCCGTAGTAGCTCGTCGCCGCGGGGGCCAGGGCGCTCGCGTCGAACGACGGGTCGCCGGCCGCGAGCGTCGCGATCGGCACCGTCTGGCCCGAGTCGACCATGAAGCCCGTCGAGATGTCGTTCATCATCAGGAGGTCGGGCGTCGAGCCCGACTGCACCGCTGCGGTGTACTTCGTCTGCACGTCGGCGTAGGTGCCCTGGTACGACGACTCGACCGTGACGCCGTCGTCGTTGTGCGCGTCGTACTGCGACACGAGCGCGTCGAGCTCGGTCGCGGCGGGGCCCGACATGGCGTGCCAGAACTGGATCGTGACCGGTCCCGACGCGTCGGGGCTGCCGGCGGAGCAGCCCGACAGGGCGAGCGCGGCGACGGCGCCGACGGCGAGGGCGGCGACGGCCGGGGCGCGGCGGAGGCGGAGGCGGAGGGGCATGGCGGCTCTTTCTCGGGAGGGGGAGGGAGGGAGGAGAGGGGCTGGGTGTCGCGGCGCGCGGGTCGCCGTGTGCCGCGTCCGGTCCCGACGGGGCCGCGGGGCCCGGCGGGTCACTTCAGGGCTCCGGCGGTCAGGCCGCTGGCGAAGAAGCGCTGGGCGCCGAGCACGACGACGAGCACCGGCAGGGTGACCATCGCGGCGCCCGCGAGGACGACGCCGACGTCGGTCGCCTCGGCGCTCGCGAGCTGCGCGATGCCGACCTGCACGGTGCGGGCGTCCGGCGAGTTCGTGACGAGGAGGGGCCAGAAGTACCCGTTCCACGCGGCGGTCGCGCTGACCAGGGTGACCGAGACGAGGGTCGGACGCGTCAGCGGCAGCAGCATCGAGCGCGCGAACCGGAGGTGACCGGCGCCGTCGAGGACGGCCGCCTCCCGCAGCTCCGTCGGGAAGCCGAGGAACGCCTGCCGGAAGAGGAACACCGTGAGCGCCGAGACGAGGAACGGCAGGAAGACCGCCGGCAGGGTGTCGACCAGTCCCCACGACGAGACGGTGAGGTAGTTGGCGAGGAGGGTCGTCTCGCCGGGCACCATCATGCTGGCGAGCAGCACGAGGAAGACGAGCCGCGCGTGCCGCAGGCGGCAGAAGACGAGCGCGTACGCCGTCACGACGCCGAGCCCGACCTGCGCCGTCGTCTGCGCGAGCGTCACGAGCAGGCTGTTCGCGAACTGGCGCCCGAGCGGCGCGACCTGGGTCGCCCGCACCACGTTGTCGAGGCTGAGGTGCGTCGGCAGCAGCCCCGCGAGGCCGCGGTCGAGCTGCGCGGTCGGCGTCAGGGCCCCCTCCAGGACGTAGTAGAGGGGGAAGCAGACGACCACGACGGCCGCGACGAGCCAGGCGTAGACGGCGACGGCGCGGAGGCGGCGGGCGGCGACCGGACGGAGGCGGCGGGCGCGGGGCCGGGACCGGGCCGCGGCGGTGCCCGGCATCAGTACGTCACCCGCTTCTCGAGCACGCCGAACTGCAGCAGCGACAGGCCGAGCACGAGCACGAAGAGCACGACGCCGAGGGCCGACGCGAGGCCGAAGTTCGCGCTGCCGGAGCCGAAGGCCTGCTGGTACAGGGCGTAGACGAGGGTGCGCGTCGAGCCGGCCGGGCCGCCCTGCGTGAGGATCGCGATCTGGCCGAAGGTCGTCAGGGCCTCGACGGTGCCCGTGACGACGACGAAGAACAGCGTGGGCGTGACGAGGGGCAGCGAGATCGACCAGAGGCTCCGCAGGGGACCGGCGCCGTCGAGCCGAGCGGCCTCGAGCACCTCGGGGTCGATCGAGCCGAAGGCGCCGAGCAGCAGCAGCACGGTGAAGCCGAGGGAGCCCCAGACCGTGACGGCCACCACGCTGAGCAGCGCCCAGCGGCTGTCGGTCAGCCAGGGGATCGACGGTCCGCCGAGGCTCGTGAGCACCCGGTCGACGAGACCCGTGCCGGGGGCGAGCATCGCCGCGAACGCGACGGAGGCGGCCGAGACCGACATGGCCATCGGCGACGTCAGCAGGGCCCGGAACACCGGCATGCCGCGCAGCGTCGTCGTCAGGGGCACGGTCACGAGCAGCCCGACGACGAGCCGCCCCGCGACCACGGCGGCGCAGAACGCCGCCGTGGTCAGCATCGTCCTCAGGAAGGCCGGGTCGCCGAGCATCGTCGCGTAGTTGCGGACGCCCACCCAGCCTGCGGGGCGGCCGAAGATGTCGGTGCCCTGCAGGCTGAGCAGCAGCACGCGGCCGAGCGGCACGAAGACGAACACGGCGGTGATCGCCAGGGCGGGCACGACCAGCACCGCGCCGAGGCGTCGGTCGGCGCGGGCCCAGCGGGCCGGGCCCCCGCGGGTCGCGGGGCGGAGGGGGAGCGTCACGGGTCGCGGCCTCTCGGTCTAGGGAACGTTCCCTACCCGGGAACGACCACCACTGTGCGACGTCCCCGACGGGGCGACAAGGGCGGTCGGCCAGATGCCGTGGAGTGTTGGCGTGCCGTTCACCGGCCGGGCGTCCTCTGGGCTCGCGTTCACCTCCCGGGGGTGGTGTCCACCTGCACGGCACCGCTCCGTCGCCGTCCGTCGCCCCTCCAGGCCGCTCTCCCGGCTAGACACGACTGACCCCACCGAACGGAGCGCCATGATCCCCGGACCCGCCCCGGCCCGCACCGCCGAGCTGCGCGTCGCCGCCGAACGAGCCGCCCGTGCGGCCGCCCCCGCCCTGCTCGCCGCCTTCCGCTCCGACATGGCCGTCGCGACGAAGCGCGACGCGCACGACGTCGTCACCGAGCACGACCGTCGGGCGGAGGGCGTCATCTCCGAGGTGCTCGTGGGGCTCGAGCCCGGCTCGGCCGTGCTGGGGGAGGAGGGGGGCAGCACCGGCGGCGGCCGCCTCCGCTGGATCGTCGACCCGATCGACGGCACGGCGAACTTCGCGCGCGGGCTCGCGTACTGGTGCATCTCGATCGCGGCCGAGCTCGACGGCGAGGTCGTCGCGGGCGTCGTGCTCGACCCGGTGGCCGACCACCTCTTCGCGGCCGACGCGGAGGGGGCCTGGCTCGACGGCGTGCCCCTCCGGTCGGCCTCGCTGCCCGACGAGCAGGCGACCCTGCTGACGAGCTTCCCCGTGCAGCACGACGTCGACCTGCTCGGCGACGCCGCGTTCGACCTGCTCCGCGGCGTCACGGAGCGCTACCGGCACCACCACAGCCTGGGCAGCGGGGCGCTCAACCTCGTGCACGTCGCCGCCGGCTGGTCGGACGCGACGACGGGCTTCGACACCGCCCCGTGGGACGTCGCGGCCGGCGCGCTCGTGCTCGAGCGGGCCGGCGGGTGGTTCCGGGGGTTCCGGGCCGGGGAGGCGGTGCTCCCGTCGCACCTCGCCCCCGACTACGTCGCATCGGGGCGCGGCGGCGCGCACGAGTGGCTCGTCGAGCAGGTGCGGGCCGGCAGCGCCCGCATCGCCGACGAGGCCCGCACGGCCCGCCCGGCCTGAGCCCCCGGGCGCCCGGGGCGAGGGGGCGAGGGGGGCGCCGTCCCCCGTCCCTCAGGCCCCCGCGCCCCCGTCGGTCGAGGCGCGGCGCACCAGCTCCGCCGGCAGCACCACGTGGTGGTCGGCGCGGCGGCCGCGCAGGCGCTCGACGAGCAGCTCGACCGCCCGGGCGCCGAGCCGCTCGGCGGGGGCCGCCACGGTCGTCAGCCCGAGGCCCCCGGCCACGGGGTCGTCGCCGAAGCCGGTCACGGCGACCGAGCCCGGCAGCGGCAGGCCGAGGGCGGAGACGGCAGCGACGAGCCGGGCCGCGATCCGGTCGTCGGCCGCCACGAACGCGGTGACGCCCTCGCCGACGTGGCGGGCGAGCCGGGCGGGGTCGTCCGGCAGGTCGGCGGCGTCGGCTCGCACGTCGGCGGCGGAGCAGAGCCACTCGGCGGTCGCCGCGTGGGCCCGCGCCCGGCGTGCGGTGCGGGCGTCGTCGGAGGCGCCCACGAAGCAGGTGCGCACGTGGCCGACCGACGCGAGGTGCAGCATCAGGCAGCGCATCCCCTCCTCCTCGTCGGCGCGCACGGTGTCGACGCCGGGGGGAGCGTGCTCGGCGCCGCCCGCGCCGACGAGCACCACGGGGTGGTCGGCGCGCGCCGACGCGAGGGAGCGGCGCGACGGTGCCCCGCCGACCACCAGCAGGCCGAGGGGCGAACCGGGGCCGCCCGCCTGCCGGTGCACCGCCTCCAGCGCGGAGGGGAGCCCCGCGCCCGGCTCGCCGCCGACGCGTCGCACGACGAAGCCGAGCGCCTCGGCGGCCGACCGGGCCCCGGCCAGCAGCTCGTCGGGCCGCGGCGCCTCGTCGTCGTCGACCACGACGCCGAGCACGAGCGGGCCGCCCTCGGCGCGTCGGCGGGCCAGGGCCCCGACGGCGACTCCGAGGGCGTCGGCGGCCCGCACGATCTCGGCCCGGCGTGCCGGCGAGACCCCGTCGTCGCCGCGCAGCGCCAGCGAGGTCAGCGACCGCGACGCACCCGCCCGGTCGGCGACGGCGCGGAGGCCCGGGGTCACGCGCGGGCGAGCTTCCAGGTGCGGACGTGCTCCCACGTCATCGTCCGCCACCAGCGGCCGCTCCAGTCGGGGCTGGCCGTGCGGTACATCACGACGGTGTCGCCGACGAAGCCGGTCGGCACGTCGACGCCCAGCTCGTGGACGAACTCGCCCACCTCGTCGTGCAGGTCGGGTCGCCCGTAGAGGTCGTGCGAGGCGAGCGACAGGTGCGCGTGGAAGAGGTCCGGCTCGTAGTCGTTCGGCAGCGGCACGCCCATCGGCCGGCGGAACGGCGCGACGACCCGCTCGACGTCGGCGGCGAGGGCGACCAGGTCGTCGTTGACCGTGCCGTCGGCCCGCTCGTGCACGTCGTACACGAAGCCGATGCCCTGGCCGCGCACGCCCGCGTTGTGCACGTCGAACGCGCTGCGGCCCTCGAGCAGGTCGTCGAGGGCCTCGACGACCGCCGCCTCCGACGAGCCGAACGGCTGGCTCCCGACGAGCGTCGCGTGCGGCGGGAAGGCGCCCGCCGAGAGCAGGCCGAACTGCGCCCGCAGCTGGTCGGTCACGACCGTCACGGCGCGGCAGGTGCGGGGGTCGGGGCGCAGGTAGACGCCCCAGCGCCACGGGTCGCTGTCGTCGCGCGGCAGCTTCGCGCCGACCAGCGGCGAGCCCGCGCGGGAGGCGGGGGTCGCCGTGACGGCACCGGCGGCGACGGCGCCGGTGGTCGGGTCGGACGTGGGGCCGGCGGTCGCGTCGGGGGTCGGCGTCATGGGGGTCGCGTCCTTCTGGTCGTCGAGCACGGGGGTAGGGAACGTTCCCTAGCGGCCCGACGATCCCAGACGGCGGTGGTCTGGACGGCGACTCCCCGGTGAACGGAGGGCGACGCCTGCCCACGAAGGAGCCGGGTGCGGCCGGGGCCCGAGCCGTGCGGAGGCGACGGGCCGCCGCGGGGGCGCCCGTCAGCAGGGGGAGGCGGCGGTCCGACCCGGCAGGAGGCTGCCGTCGAGCGAGCGGTGCCGTGCCCCCGGCGAGGCCCCGTCGATCTGGTCGACGACGTCGTCGACCGACAGGGCCCCGATGGCGTCGAGGGGCTGCTGCCACGTCGTCAGGCCGACGAGGCCCGTGGCGAAGGGCAGCACCCCGTCGTAGCCGGTCACGGAGAGGTCGTCCGGGGCCCGCAGCCCCCGGTCGCGCAGGGCCTCGAGCAGCGCGATGCCCCAGAGGTCGCTCGGCGTCATGACGGCGGTGACGCCTCCGGCCGCGAGCACGAGGTCGAGCAGCTCGCCGACCCGTGCCGGGTCGTCGCCGTGGTCCTCGACGCGCAGCTCGACGGCGTCGACGCCGAGCTCGCGCAGCCGGGCGAGCATCGCAGCGGTGCGGGCCGACAGGGTGAGCGACGACGCCGGCGCGACCGACAGCACGGCGACCCGGACGTGGCCGAGCCCGGCGACGTGCTCGGCCAGCGCGGTGCCGCCTCCGTGCTCGTCGCAGAAGACGCTGCTCACCCCCGCGGCGTCCTCGGGGCGTCCGGCGACCACGGTCGGCACGCGGCGCGCGAGGGGCAGCACGTCGTCGATCGGCAGGGCGCCGCTGCAGACGATGAGGCCCTCGACGCGCAGGCCGACGAGGTGCTCGAGGGCCCGGCGTTCGTCGGCGACCGCGAAGGAGCCGGCGCCGGTCGCGGTCACGGTGCGGTAGCCCCGCGCGGCCGCGCGCAGCTGGAACGCCGTCAGCAGGTGGCCGTAGAACGGCGTCGAGGCGTCGCGCACGAAGACGCCGAGCGTGTGGCTGCGCCGGGCCGACATGCCTCGGGCGTGGGCGTTCGGCACGTAGCCGAGCTGCTCGGCGGCGTGCTCGACGCGGGAACGGGTCGTCGCGGCGACGCCGTACTCGCCGCCGAGCGCCCGCGAGACGACGGACTTCGAGACGCCGGCGAGGGCGGCGACGTCGCGGATCGTCGGGGCGGCGGGGCGGGCGGTCATGCGGCGGTGCGGTCGGCGCGCGGGGCGGTCACGGGCCCACGCTAGCGGGCCCCGGGGACAGGGGGCCGCCACATGCCCCGGTCCGCGCGGAGCGCTCAGGGCCGGTCGGCGTAGCCTCGGGCCCAGCAGGTGCGCCCCGCCTGCCGGGGCCGGTCCGCCGGCCCCCGGTCCCGACTCGTTTCCCGGAGCCGGGGCCGCCCCCTGCGCCTCCGAGCCCCGCGCCTCCACCTCTGCGCCTGCTCGACGACCGCTTCGGCATCCACTGGATGGTGGAGATCGCGGGCGCGGGCGCGGAGGCGACCGACGCGCCGGCCGGTGAGGACGCCGACAGCCCCGCAGCCTGACCCCGGGGCCTACTCGTCGGGGATCGGCACGAGGCTGATCGCCACGCCCGGCGTCACGAGCAGGTCGGCCGGCTGGTATCGGCCCTCGCCCATGTTGACCGTGAGCCAGAAGGGCTCCCCGCCCGTGACGGCGCCGAGCACGCGCTCCTTCACGGCCTCGAGCTGGTCGCCGGGCAGCGTGTAGAGCATGCCGTCGTAGTGGACGTCGACGCGCTTGGTCATCGGGTGCTCGCCCCGGCCTTCGCCGCGCCGGCCCTCGCCGTGGCCGCGGGCGCCGCCGCGGCGGTCGGGGGCAGCTCGGGCTCGTCGACGATCTGGAGGCCGACGTTCGAGTTCGCCGTCAGCTCGAGGGCGCGGATCCACTCCGGGTTGATGCGCGGCAGGCGGCTGCCGTAGAACTTGTAGACGAGCGGGATGGAGGGGTGCAGCCAGATCGCCGTCCGGCCGTCGCCGACCTGCTGGTCGTCCTTCCACGAGAAGTAGAACGACTCGCCCCGTCGCAGCTTCATCCCGATGACGATCTGGAGGTGAGCGAGCGTGCGGTCGTCGAAGTCGACGCTCAGTGCCTTGTCGTACGCGAACTTGCCCATGTCTGCCCCTCTGCCGGTCGGGAGGCTCGACGGTCGCCGCCTCTCCCGCGGTCCCCTGAGTCCCGGACGAGAAACGAGGTCCCTTCGACGGTACCGGAGGCGAGAGTCCCGTCTCGAGGGCTTGCACCCGACCCCCGTCGGGGGGTAGTGGGGCATCCGTCCCGGGTCGGCGGATCAGGGCCCGCGGGCGCGGCCCGTCAGCACGGCGTGAGGATCGGGCCCGCGGGCGTGAGGATCCCGTGAGGAGCCCCGGGGGCCCGCCGCCCCCGGTGTCTACTGGCTCGCTGTGCCCGCCAGGGGCACCGGGCCCCCCACGGGGCCCGCCGTCAGCCCTCGTTGGGAGTCGAAGTGCTCGACATCGTCTACCTGCTCGCCGTCGTCGCGGTGTTCGCCGTGATCGCCCTCGTCGCGAAGGGGGTCGAGAAGCTGTGATCGCGTTCTCGATCGGCGCGGTCGTGCTCGCGGTCGCCGCGCTGGTCTACCTCGTCTGGGCCCTCGTGCAGCCGGAGCGGTTCTGATGGACGCCCTGTTCGGCGTCCTGCAGATCGCCACCGTCGCCGCGGTCCTCGTCGTGGCCTACCGCCCCCTGGGCGACTACATGGCGCGCCTGTACTCCAGTGCCCGCCACCTGCGCGTCGAGCGCGGCTTCTACCGTCTCGTCGGGGTCGACGCCTCCTCGGAGCAGACCTGGCCGGCCTACCTCCGCGGCGTGCTGAGCTTCTCGCTCGTCGGCGTGCTCCTCGTCTACGCGATCCAGCGCCTCCAGGCCGTCCTGCCGCTCTCGCTCGGCTTCCCGGCCGTGCCCCCGGGCCTCTCGTTCAACACGGCCGCCTCGTTCGTCACCAACACGAACTGGCAGTCGTACTCGCCCGACCTGACGCTCGGCTACGCCGTCCAGCTCGGCGGTCTCGTGGTGCAGAACTTCGTCTCCGCCGCCGTCGGCATGGCCGTCGCCGTCGCGCTCGTCCGCGGCTTCGCCCGGGTGCGCACCGGCACGCTCGGCAACTTCTGGGTCGACCTGACCCGCGGGCTCGTGCGCCTCCTGCTCCCGCTCGCCCTGCTCAGCGCCGTCGCGCTGATGATCGGCGGCGTCGTGCAGGACTTCGCCGGCTTCACCGACGTGACCACCCTCACCGGCGGCACCGCGACGATCCCGGGCGGGCCCGTGGCCTCGCAGGAGGCGATCAAGATGCTCGGCACGAACGGCGGCGGGTTCTTCAACGCGAACTCCGCGCACCCGTTCGAGAACCCCACGCCGTGGACGAACCTGCTGCAGGTCGTGCTCATGCTGATCATCCCGTTCTCGCTGCCGCGCACCTTCGGCACGATGGTGGGCTCGCCCCGCCAGGGCCGGGCGATCGCCGCCGTCATGGTCGTCTTCTTCGTCGTGTCGCTGGCGGCCGTCACCTGGTTCGAGCTGCGCGGGGCCGGCACGGCCCCGGAGCTCGCGGGAGGCGCGATGGAGGGCAAGGAGGCACGGTTCGGCATCTGGGCGTCGACGCTGTTCGGCACGACCTCGACCCTCACCTCCACCGGCGCCGTCGACTCGATGCACGACTCGTACACCGCGCTCGGCGGCATGATGCCGATGCTGAACATGATGCTCGGCGAGATCGCCCCCGGCGGAGTCGGCTCGGGCCTCTACGGCATGCTCGTGCTGGCCGTCATCACGGTGTTCATCGCGGGCCTGCTCGTCGGACGCACCCCCGAGTACCTCGGCAAGAAGCTCGGCCCCCGCGAGATCACGCTCGCGAGCCTCTACATCCTCGTCACGCCGACGCTCGTGCTCACCGGCACGGCGCTGAGCTTCGCGATCCCCGCGATCCGGGCCGACGTCGAGTCGACGTCGATCTGGAACCCGGGCGTGCACGGCTTCAGCGAGGTGCTCTACGCCTTCACCTCCGCGTCGAACAACAACGGCTCGGCCTTCGCCGGCCTGACGGCGAACACCCCGTGGTTCAACACGGCCCTCGGCGTCGCGATGCTGCTCGGCCGCTTCGTGCCGATGGTGCTCGTGCTCGCCCTGGCCGGCTCGCTCGCCGCGCAGGACAGGGTGCCCGCCACCGCCGGCACGCTGCCCACCCACCGGCCGTTGTTCGTCGGCCTCCTCACCGGTGTCGCCGTCGTGGTGACGGCGCTCACCTACTTCCCCGTCATCGCACTCGGGCCTCTCGCCGAAGGGCTGCACTAGACCATGTCCACACCGTCCGACACCACCACCACCACCGCGTCCGCGACCACCGCCTCCGACGGGGCGGGCGACCCCGGCGACGGGAGCTCCGCCGCCGCGCCGTCCCGCGCCTCCGCGTTCGGGCCCGCCCAGCTCGCGGCGGCCCTGCCCGGCGCGCTCCGCAAGCTCGACCCGCGCCGCATGTGGCACGACCCCGTCATGTTCATCGTCGAGGTGGGCGCCGCCTACACGACCCTGCTCGCGCTCGCGCAGCTGGTCGGCATCGGCGACGACACCTCCGGCGGCTCGCCCGTGCCCGGCTCGTTCACCGCGGCCATCGCCGTGTGGCTCTGGCTGACCGTGGTCTTCGCCAACCTCGCCGAGTCCGTCGCCGAGGGGCGGGGCAAGGCGCAGGCCGAGACCCTGCGGGCGACCCGCACCAGCACGACGGCGCAGCGCGTGGCCTCGTACGACGCGACCGGCGACGCGGCGGCCGAGCGCGCCTCCCTCGAGCCGGTGTCGTCGGCCGACCTCGCCCTCGGCGACGTGGTCGTCGTGACCGCGGGCGAGCTCGTCCCCGGCGACGGCGACGTCGTGCACGGCATCGCCTCGGTCGACGAGTCGGCGATCACGGGCGAGTCGGCCCCGGTGATCCGCGAGTCCGGCGGAGACCGCAGCGCGGTCACCGGCGGCACGCGCGTGCTGTCCGACCGGGTGGTCGTGCGCATCACGAGCAAGCCCGGCGAGACCTTCGTCGACCGCATGATCGCGCTCGTCGAGGGCGCGAAGCGCCAGCGCACGCCCAACGAGATCGCCCTGAACATCCTGCTCGCGAGCCTCTCGATCGTCTTCGTCGTGGTCGTGCTGACGCTGAACCCGATCGCCGGCTACAGCGACGCGTCGGTGAGCATCCCGGTGCTGATCGCCCTGCTCGTCTGCCTCATCCCGACGACGATCGGCGCCCTGCTGAGCGCCATCGGCATCGCCGGCATGGACCGTCTCGTGCAGCGCAACGTGCTCGCGATGTCGGGCCGCGCGGTCGAGGCCGCCGGCGACGTCACCACGCTGCTGCTCGACAAGACCGGCACCATCACGTACGGCAACCGCCGCGCGGTCGAGTTCACGCCCCTCGAGGGCGTGGCCGAGGCCGAGCTGGTCGAGGCGGCCGCCACGTCGTCGCTCAGCGACCCCACGCCCGAGGGCCGCTCGATCGTCGACCTGGCGCTGACGACGGGCTGGCACGAGGCCGCCGTCGAGCGCTCGACGATCGTGCCGTTCACCGCCCAGACCCGCATGAGCGGGCTCGACCTGCCCGACGGCACCGAGATCCGCAAGGGCGCCGCCGGCTCGGTGATCGCCTGGGTCGAGGAGTCCGGCCGCCTCGCGAGCACCGAGCACGACGAGCTGACCGGCCGCGTCGACGAGATCTCGACGGCCGGCGGCACCCCGCTCGTCGTCGCGGTCAAGGACGCCGGAGGCGCGGCCCGCGTGCTCGGGGTCGTGCACCTCAAGGACGTGGTCAAGGAGGGCCTCCGCGAACGCTTCGCCGAGCTCCGCGCGATGGGCATCCGCACGGTGATGGTGACCGGCGACAACCCCCTCACCGCGAAGGCGATCGCCGCCGAGGCCGGCGTCGACGACTACCTCGCCGAGGCCACCCCGGAGGAGAAGCTCGCGCTGATCCGCCGGGAGCAGGAGGGCGGCGCCCTCGTCGCGATGACGGGCGACGGCACGAACGACGCCCCCGCGCTCGCGCAGGCCGACGTCGGGGTGGCCATGAACACGGGCACGTCGGCCGCGAAGGAGGCCGGCAACATGATCGACCTCGACAGCGACCCGACGAAGCTCATCGACGTGGTGCGCATCGGCAAGCAGCTGCTCATCACCCGGGGGGCGCTGACCACCTTCTCGATCGCCAACGACGTCGCGAAGTACTTCGCGATCATCCCCGCGATGTTCGCCGGGGTCTTCCCGGGGCTCGGCCTGCTCAACGTCATGCAGCTGAGCTCGCCCGCCTCGGCGATCCTGTCGGCGATCGTCTTCAACGCGCTCGTCATCGTCGCGCTGATCCCGCTCGCGCTCCGCGGCGTGCGGTACCGCGCGGCGTCCGCGTCGTCGATCCTCGGCCGCAACCTGCTCGTCTACGGGCTCGGCGGCGTCGTGGCGCCGTTCGTCGGCATCAAGCTGATCGACCTCGTCGTCAGCCTGCTGCCCGGGTTCTAGGCCCGCGCCTCCCGAGCTCCCCCACCACCGCTGACAAGACGGAAGAAGAAGGACACCATGAACGCACGCACCCTGCTGCGTCAGTACGGCACGGCCCTCCGCGCCATGATCGTCGCCACGCTCGTGCTGGGCGTCGCCTACACGCTGGTCGTGACGGCGGTCGGGCAGCTCGCGCTCGGGCACCGGGCGAACGGCTCCGAGATCGAGTCGGGCGGGGAGGTCGTCGGGTCGTCGCTGATCGGGCAGTCGTTCACCGACCCCGACGGGGCCGCCCTGCCCGAGTGGTTCCAGTCGCGGCCCTCGGCGGCCGGCGACGGCTACGACGCGTCGGCCTCGAGCGGCAGCAACTGGGGCCCGGAGAACCCCGACCTGATCGCGGCGATCGCCGAGCGCCGTGCCGCCGTGGCGGAGAGCGACGGGGTCGACCCGGCGAGCGTCCCGGTGGACGCGCTCACCGCCTCCGCGTCCGGGCTCGACCCGCACGTCAGCCCCGAGTACGCCCGCGAGCAGGTCGACCGCGTGGCCGCCGCCCGCGACCTGCCGGTCGACGAGGTGCGCGACCTCGTGGAGCAGCACGTGCAGGGCCGCGACCTCGGCTACCTGGGCGAGCCCACGGTCAACGTGCTCGAGCTCAACGTGGCGCTGGAGGCGCTCGGCCGCTGAGGCGGGGGAGCGACGGCCGAGGGCCCGGGCACCGTGCGTGCCCGGGCCCTCGGCCTGTCGTCTGCGGGGGCGGCTAGGAGGCGGGGGTCGCCGACACGAGGAACTCGACCGACCCGGAGTCCTCGACGCTGACGAAGCCGAGGCTCGGCGCCTCGACGCCGTAGTCGGCGAAGGTCACGGGGATCGACCCGCTGACCTGCACGCCGTCGCCCGAGAGCGCGGCCTGGACCGGCACCGTGACCTGCTTCGTGACGCCGTGCATCGTGAGCTCGCCCGTCGCCTCGGTCTTCGCGACGTCGCCCGAGGAGGGCACCGCGGCGCTGATCGGCTGCGTGAGCGTGAAGGTGGCCTTGGGGAACTGGCTCACCTGCATCGCCGTGCCGCGGAAGTAGTCGTCGCGCGGGGCCTGGTCGGTGGCGATGCTCGCCACGTCGACGTCGACCGTCGCGGCGCTGACGGTGGTGCCGTCGACGGTGATGCTGCCGGTGACCTCGTCGGTCTTGCCCACGACGGTGACGTCGGTGCCGTTCAGCACCTCGTCGACGCGGTAGCCCGCGGTGCTGCCGTCGCCGATCGCCCAGTCGCCGGTGAGCTGGCTCGCGTCGAGGGTGCTGCCCCCGGCGCTCGGCACGACGCTCGGGGCGGCCTCGGGGGCGCCCACGACGACGTCGCGGTAGAAGGCGGGGCCGGCGAACGCGGCGGTGGCGCCGAGGCCCACGACCACGGCGGCGCTGACTCCGATGATGATGCCGGTCTTCTTCTTCACGGTGGTCTCCTGCAAGGTCGTCGGTCGCGACGGCGGAGGTGCCGTCATCCAGGACGACGGGACGCGCCTCCTCGGGGTTCATCCTCACAGCGCACTGTCAGGTCCGGCGGCGCCGGCCGGGGGCGCTCGCGTGCGGCTCACGTCGTCGCCCCTGACCCCAGGAAGCCGCGCGGGCCCCCGTGCGCGCGCGGGGGTCTGCGCGGCTTCCTGGGGCCGAGGCGGGGGGCCGCGCCGAGGTCGGGGTGCGAAGATGCCGCGACGGTGAACCATCCGGCCCGCCGTCTCGTCGTACGGGTGAGGAGGCGAGATGGACACCGACGGATCAGCCCGGCTGCGAGCGCTGCACGACGCCCACGGCGACGTGCTCAAGCGCTACGTGCACCGGCTCACCGGCGACCACGGCCTCGCCGAGGACGTCTCGCAGGAGGCCCTGCTGCGCGCCTGGCGCTCGACGACCATCCTCGACGAGGAGGACGAGGCCGCCCGGCGCTGGCTCTTCACCGTCGCCCGCAACCTCGTCATCGACGACCGCCGCAGCGCGCGGCACGCGAACGAGTTCCCGACCGAGCGGCTGCCCGAGGGCGCCCCGGTGACCGACGCCTCCGACGCCGTGCTCGACCGCCTGCTCGTCGCCGACGCCCTGAGCTCGCTCTCGGGCGAGCACCGCCGCGTCGTGGTGAGCTGCTACTGGCTGGGGCGCACCGTCGCCGAGACCGCCGAGATCGAGGGGGTGCCTCCCGGGACGGTGAAGTCCCGGCTGCACTACGCCGCCAAGGCCCTGAGGCTCGCCCTGCAAGAACGAGGAGTCACCCGATGAGCGACCGCGACCGCGGGCCCGACGCCCGCCGCGAGCACGACGCCGTGCACGAGTGGGACGCCGCCTACGTGCTGGGCGGCCTCAGCGCCGACGAGCGCGCCCAGTTCGAGCGGCACCTCTGCGGCTGCGACACGTGCACCGCGTCGGTCGCCGACCTCGCCGGGCTGCCGGCCGTGCTGCGGCTGCTGCCGGTCGACCAGGCCGTGGCGATCGCCGAGGAGGCGCCGGTCGCCTCCCCGGGAGCGGTCACGTCGTCCGCGGCCGCGGCGGGCCGTCGCGCCTCCGCGCCGGCCGAGCGAGACGAGCCCGTCCTCGACGCGGCGTCGCGGCGCCCCGACCGTGACGACCGGGACGACCGGGCCGATCGGGCTCGCCGCGGCGACCGATCTCGTCGCGCCGGCCGCGACGGACGCCCTGGCTCGCGCGGCCCGGGCCGGCTGCGCACGGCCGCTCGCTCGCGCGTGCTCGTCGGGGCGGCCGCGGCGCTCGCCGCCGTGCTGCTCGTGGGGGGCGGCTACGTCGTGGGCACCGCCTCCGGCCGGGGCGACGTGCCGACCGCCGCCGTCACCACGCCGGCCCCCGCCGTGCCCGTCGCCATGACGTCGCTCGTCGGCGGAGCGGTGACGGCCGACCTCTCGGTCACGCCCACGCCGTGGGGCACCCGCTTCGACTGGGAGTGCGCCTACGCCGCCGACCTCGAGGGCACCGGCATCTACGACCTCGTGGTCGAGGAGGTCGACGGCACGCGCACGGTCGTCGCCACGTGGGACAGCGCCCCGGGAGGCGCGTCCGGGCTGGC
>Ga0265797_10005099_pt1 | contig 19455 bp, 13 predicted proteins | sample P2T30metagenome_FD_192433 | JGI IMG/M metagenome (GOLD analysis project Ga0265797, IMG submission 192433) | Plant litter microbial communities from East Loma Ridge, Irvine, California - P2 T30 | ecosystem: Environmental > Terrestrial > Plant litter > Unclassified | place: USA: California... | reverse complement strand
TTATCTTTTATGCTTGTACACGAGCCTAATTTCTTTAATGTCGATATGGCAATATTTTATGAAAACTGTAATTGTGGCATTATTACATTATTACCTGGACTAAAATTAGATAAATCTTTTTATAAATGGTTTGTGGGCGTAACTGACGGTTACGGAAGTTTTAGTATCTTAAAATATGGTAATAGTTATAGGCTCCATTTTGTAATAACCCTCTCTATTTACAACCTTAGAGTTTTATATTACATAAAGAAATCTTTAGGTAGAGGCAGTATAACTATTAACCATAAAGAAAAAGCAGCACAACTTAGAATTACTAATAGTAAAGCCTTATATGTAGCAATATTTCCTATCTTTTCAAAGTATGGACTATTAACAAGTAAACACTATGATTATATGGTCTTTAAAAGAGCTTTTGAAGTCTTAGAAGATAAAACCTTAAACGATGTTCTAAAAAATCAAATCATTAAGTCTATTAAGTCTACTAAGTCTACTAATAATATAAAAAATAGTGAAATTCAAACTTTAATTAAATCTACAGATCTAATTTCACCTTTAATTAAAAGTTTGTTTTATGAAAAATCTTTAGATAAGATTAAAGAGATTGTATCTTTACATTGGCTGGCAGGGTTTATAGAAGGTGCATCCGGAAACTTTGGAATCATAAAAAGTACTTCCCTTTCACATCACCCACACCTCGTCCGTAGGTGTGCGCTCGGACACAAAGATATAATAGCAACCGAATTTACTTTAGGCATAGAGTCCTCAGAAGATTTGTTTCTATTAAATTTAATAAAACGAATTTTTCATATAGCATCTTCTATAAAATACTCTGAAACAAGGAATAAGGTGTGCGTAGCTGCCGTAGCTACGAAGCCCTATATATTAAGTACAAAAAATTCTAGAAGCATATCAAATATAATAAAAGCTTTTAATATTAAGCCGCAACCTTTTAAAGGTAATAAATCTTTAGAGTTTACACTGTGAAGAAAAGCCAATTTTTATAAAAATATAAATTTTGAAAAAGCCAATAAAATTTGCGAAATAAAAAAAAACTTAAAAATTTAAATAGATTTTAAATTTAGCTTCTACTTATCGTAGGTAGGGTTGCTACTCTTTCCTGCGGTCTTCCTGCGGTCTTCCTGCGGTCTTCCTGCGGTCTTCCTGCGGTCGACCGTAAGAAAGCGTATTTATTTTTTACGTTGTTTAGTAAACGTAGAATATAGAGGACCGCTTTAGATGAGTTAAAACGGAGCTAATATGGGACAATTCGCCTGGTAATCTTCCCTTAGGGCAAGCTTTACCATCAGAGACTTAACGTGAAGCCCTGTTTTAATCAACAGGTGATAGTATAGTCCGAACTTATGTGTAAACATAAGAGTGTAGTGATAGTAACAATATAGTTATGAGACTACCAACATAGGTTATCCGCCTTTATCCTCAATAACTGCCCACTCCGGTGGGTCAGTGGACCTAGCAATTTTTTCACTACATTTAAGTGGTATATCAAGTATGCTAGGTGCTATGAATTTTTGCCCCAGTAAGATTAAAAAAGAAAGAGCAAGATTTATATCCTTAACACGGTCCGGGTTTCCAATAACACAAGTGGTTCGCTCACGTGCTCACGTGCTCACGTGCTCACGTCTACTAGTAGCACCGCTAGCGGTGTTAGCGGTGTTAGAATATACTGCGCTTAGCGCCTTATAATAGGGGTAAAACTTTTGTAAAACATTTAGAAGAACTTTATTATTTAAGTAAGTATTTTATAAGTTCTAAATATATACCAGGTGCAATACAGTCTAAAAAGACCATAAAAGAAATATCTTTAATGCTAAGTATTTCTTGGGCTAGAATAAACAAAAGAAAAATTTTTGTTTACGAGTTTAAGTAGTGCACTTAAATTTATCATAAATAAAGGATTTAGTGCGGATCTTAGTACCTTAGTTAAACGAATTTCTAGTAAAACTTCTTATTATGGTGCTTAAATGTATAATTTTAGTTCAAATATTCAAAAGTAAGCTTAACCGCTTAACTAAGCGCTCTAAGCTAGTTATTGTTATTGTACTATTACTTGTTTTTGTTCTTTTTTATATCGAGATGTAGAATAAGGTTCATATAAAATTTTTCACTATATGCTGGAAACTCCTTAGAGCTTTAAATACTATACGAAGGGTCGCCGCTTAGCGCGCTTAGCGCGCTAAGCGCGCTAAGCGACACGTGTACGCGAAGCGTCGTGTATATGTAATAATTTTAAAGATTGGACAATCAGCCGGAAACCTTTTAAAAGAGGGATCCTCAGAGACTATACGTGAAACTCCGTACTCTTTTATGATAGATACGCAGAAGATATAGTCCAAACCTTTTTTAATATGAAGGATTAATTGTTATTACAACATTCAGTAATATGAGATGTAATGGTATGCATTTACATAAAGTGCCTTTATTCGCTTGGGCTGTAGTTATTACTGCAGTTCTATTGTTGTTATCTCTCCCTATCTTAGCGGGTAGGCCTAGTTTATATTTAAATAATTCTAGCCGGAAGAAGCAAGAAAGAGTCTTTACTTAAACAAAAAACCTAAAACAGTTACTCTAGAACAAATTCCTAGTGATTTAAAAGAAGTGTTAATAGGTACTGCACTAGGTGATCTTCATATAAGGAAAAGATGTAAAAATACTTCTTTACATTTCAAACAAAGCATTAAAAATGAACCTTATATTAGGAGCGCTCGGAGCGCTCCCACCTGTATACAATATTTCAAGAATATTGTAAAACAACTCCCCAAGTTAAAGATGCAAGACTTAAAGATAAAACCCATCAATCTATATTTTTTGACACATTGACTTACGAAGCATTTAACTACTACCATGATTTATTCTACAAGAATAAAAAAAAAGTAATACCTTTAAATATAGAAGAATTGTTAACCGCAAGATCTATTGCTTACTGAGCAATGGATGATGGGTGTTCTGACCGCTCGGGGTTTGTTTTTTACACTAATTCCTTTACTTTGTTAGAAGTACAGTTATTAGTTAAGGTATTTAAGAATAAATTTAATTTAAATTGTTCAATACATACTCGAAAAGATAAGGCTATAACGCCTTACATGTTGTATGTTAAAGCTGATTCTATGAGTAGGTTTAAGACTTTAATAGAGCCTTATATAATACCACATTTTCAATATAAATTAAAATTAAGAGGTTCTCAAAAAAAAGACATTAAACCGTAACAGTGCAGCGAATCTAGCGTATCTATATGTTTAAATATTAGATAGTGGCTTATAAGCCCTTATATTCTCAGAAGTTTTAAGTAAAGCCGATTAGCGCTAGCTTAGCGCTAGCAATTCAAAATATATTCTGCTCGCTTTAAATTTGGCTATATGCTGGGAACTCCGATATATCCTGTCCACTCGCCAATATGGCGTTCGGCACAATCAGGATATATGAATGCGGACAATCAGCAGGAAACCATTCGCCGGTCTACCTTCGGTCTACCGGTAACCACGGGATCCTCAGAGACTACGCGCCAAAATCTTTATACATAGTAGTACATATAACCCAATAAATGTTAAAACTTAAAACGAATAATAGGAAGGTATACGTAAAAAAGTTAGGAATATTAATTTATTGTCTAAATTTCAAATTTGAAATTTCCTAACTTTTAGAGATAATTATCTAATTATTATTAATAATATTCGTATATGGGCTCTTAGCATTTAAGCATTAGAAGGTTTTCCTTCTATTAACTACACTTAAAATGCAAGCTTACTTAGGGTAGAGCTTACCTACAAACAGGTAGCTCTCTTATGGTAGGTAAGCTACGCTAGCTTACCTACGGACCGCAAGACCGTAGGTAAGCTCTCCTACTATATTTATAAAGATAAGATATAGTCCCAGCCTTACGGAGACGTAAGGAGCGCCTACCTATAATATCTATATTATAGAGCTTAGCTACGCAAGCTACGCACTAATATAAAAGTAAATGACTTAGGATGTCATTTCTTATATTTAAAGCTTGAAGTAAAGCTTAGTAGGCCAAGATTATCTAGGAATAACAATGTTGTTATCAGACCGAAACTTTAACACTTCATTCTTTGAAGCAGCAGGTGGAGGAGACCCTGTATTATACCAGCATCTTTTCTTTGAAAAAAAAATAGTTATAGTTAAGCCTTATTGTTGCTAACACTAACACTAAACATTAGGCATTAAACATTTATCATTTATCGTTAAACACATAGATAAGCCATAAGCTATAAGCTATAAGCAAAGTATGGTTTTAAGGTTTAACTTTAGCTTTTAAACATTAAACATTAAACCTTAAACGTTAGTATATGTATTTTAATAAGAAATTAAATACCTTAATGTAAAAGATATTGACAATAAGGGTTAGCTGGTTAGCTGGTTAGCTATACACAAGTAAGGAAAACAAGTAATTGCAAATTTGTAAAAATTTATAAAAACTTAGCAGCAGATGCACAAAATATTTGCTAGTAAGCTATAAAAGACTGTTAAGTTAACTCGTAGTACTACGAGGTTATTATTTAGTCGTAACCATTAAAACTTTGTAACTTTTAAAAGAAAAAGGTGGCATTAACCTATATATTGCGCTAAGCACGCTAAGCACGCTAAGCGCCTTATGTTTTATGCAAATGGTTAATTACTACTACAAAAGTAATGTGTAATATCTCTTTATTGCACGGCGATATTGGTGAAAACGGTCAACAAATACTTCTTTGAAGACCGTCGGCGGTTTAAAACGTCGCTACAGACTGGGTCACCAGTGGGTGTCTGAAATGATGCTTGATGTACAGTCGGCTTTCTCTATTCGACTTGGATACGGATACACAAGGTCACTAATGATATTGGTATTGATATTGTTATTGATATTGATAATAGTGATACAGGGGCTCTATAGAAAAGTTTAATATAAATATAGAGTTTGAGAAAAGTGGGTTCTTTGGTCGTAAATATTATATGTAAATATTAATGATGGCCCTATTTAGAAGAAATTTTAAATTCGAATTACGCTATATGCTGGAACGGTTTAAAGGTGTAACTACTATATATTTGAGTGGAGGTTTATAAGCTTTACTATTTTAGTCAAAACGTTACAACGTTCCCTTTCGGGTTCACCAAATCAGCAGGTAACCAATAACTAATATACAGTTTAGGGGGAACCTCAGAGACTACACGCGTAACACCCTACCCTAAAGATTGAAGACTAAGCTTAGCAACTAAGCAACATATCGTAGTAAATATATAAACTTTTTTTGAAAAAAAATAATAGGTTAAGGTTAATATATAAAAGTTTATATCTTTGATTTCTTAGTGAACTATGTATAATCATAGTCAGTGCGCCCTAAGTATTAGTCGAGGCAGAGGCCTCTACAGGGAATTTTAGGTTGGTGAAGATATAGTCCAACTTTGATATATTGTAGTAGTAGCGAAGCTAGTAGCGAAGCTAGTAGCGGTCCTACCTTCGGACTGGTAAGTAGGGGCGGGCAAAGCCTACTACAGTATACAAATAGCATCCAGAGGTTGAAAATATAAGCCTCTTAACATTGCCATTTGCTGGAAAGACTTTGCTAAAAACAAAAGTTTTTAATAAAGCTAACTACTTTGAAAAGCTCGAAGTGAAAAAGTTAAGCCTAAAAAGTTCATCAGCAGGTAACTTTTTAAATAAAGACACCTCAGAGACTTTACGCAATGAATTAAACAGAACTCCTAAACCTGTGTCCGTACACGTACCTAAACATCTTAAACCTTCAAATGACAAAGACTTTGGTTATTACTTAGCTGGTTTAATTGACGGAAATAGTCTAATAAACTCTAAATCCGAAATAATCATATTTTTTTCAGACATAAGTTTAGCTTATTTTGTAAAGAAAAAAATAGGATTTGGTAAAGTTAAAGCCCCTAGAGCGCTTACAGGAAACGCTCTACTACAAAACGGTTTAGACCAAAACGTTCAATTAGTTATTGCCCACCCTTCTGGCATCATAAGAGTTATAAACTTAATTAGTGATAAGTTAGTTTTAAAGGATAAAATTTTAAGTTTTAGCGCACTACAAAAGTCTCTATCTTTAAATATAGATATTAGTGGCGCATACTCAAGCAGTTGTGTTATGCAATCTGCAAGCGTTAGCGTCAATACGTCCGCAAGTAACAAAAGCTTATTCTTAAAAAATCACTGGTTAGCCGGATTCTGCGATGCTCTAAGCACTCTAGCAAGCTTTAAAATAAATATTGATAATATAGAAAGTAGATCAGTGAGTTTAAATTTTATTATATTACACAAACACGAATATGTGTTAAATATATTTAAATCTATATTTGGAGGCTATATTGGTAATAATACGGACACAGTGAATACGGATACGGGTACAGTTACGGATACGAGTACGATTACGAATACGAATACGAATACGGATACGGAAAATAATCTTTATTATTACAATTCGGCTAGTTTAGACTCGGCCCGTAAACTAATTAATTATTTTGACTATTTTCATTTAAATAGTAGTAAACATGTAAAATATTTAAAATGAAGAAAATGTTATATTTATATTCAAACTAATGAACATATTTTAGATAGAAGATTTGAAAAAATTATGAAAATGAAAAAAAGTTCTAATATATAAAGGTTTAATTAAGATAAAGTCCTAACAAGAATATACTAGTTCTTATTCTGATAAGAACTTAAGTTCTTGACGATTAACAGTTAAATATAATAACTTATAGTTTAAACGAAGTTTAAACGAAGTTTAAACAACTAAAAATATTTAACTTTAATGAAAATTTTGTTATATTTTAATTATTCCAGGATTTGGAATAATCTCTCATGTGATTAGTACTTTCTCTAATAAACCTGTATTTGGTCGACCTTAAGGTCCCGGCCCTTTAAAACATAAATAAGTTTTAACGCAACAAACTATATGCAGGAAACTTACGAATGTTATATATACACACATTCCCTTTGTTGATACTAAAGCTCACCTTCTGACCCTCAGACCTTCGGCTTAAAGTTAAGTAATCGTATATTGGCTTACGCCCTACGCCCGGCGTTCTATATAGGTTAGCTACTTGTTCGTAGGCGTAGGCAGGTACCTACGGTCGAGTGCTTAGTAATAAAGCAACAAAGTGTAAGCAATCCGCAGATAACCAACGCACTAAATCTATTATAGGTCTTATGCAAGTAGGAATCTCAGAGGCCATACGTTTGTTATATGCTTGTTCAGGGATTAAAATTACTAACTAGTATATCTATATCTTGGTCCAGATTCTTAAAATATCCAGAATCTTATGAATAAGCTATAAAGAGATGGTCCACTTTTTCTATTTATTAGAGCTAAGCTTTGTTAAAATAGAAAAATGGCAATTAGGTATGATTTACGCAATGTTATCTATTGGAATTTTAGGTTTCATTGTTTGGGGTTGTAAAATGATGATGGCCCTCTTTTATGGTGACATAAAAGTAATAAATATCGCTAAATGCTGGGAAGGGTCTAATTTTTAAATACTTAAAAAAAGTTATAATTTTAAAAATGCTAATAACTTAATATTAGTTACCCAATCAGCAGGTAACCTAAACCATTATTTGGATAGGACACCTCAGAGACTCTACGCGATAAGTCTTTTAAATTTAAAATTTTGTTATATATAAGGCTCTTAAAGGGCTCTCAGATGGTAATAAAAGCATTAAAAGCAAAAAAGATTAAGATATAGTCCACGTATTTTTTCTTAAGAGCCCTCTCTAGGGAACCTAGGGTACCTAGGGTACTAAGGCGCACTATGAGGCCCGGTACCCGATACCGGTAGGGTAAGGGTAAGAAAAATACTAGCATCACATGTTCACTGTTGGTTTAGACGTGGATACGAGGGCCTATTTCACAGCTGCAACAATGATTATTGCAGTTCCAACCGGAGTTAAAATCTTTTCTTGGTTGTCAGACTCCTTCAGCAAGAGTAATTTGACCAGCAGAGTTATAAATAAAATGATACATTCGTGTACCATTTTAAACAAGATCTCTTTCTTGTTTTAATGAAATATTACATAGTTGGACCAATAGGCTTACTAAGTCCGTAAGTTATATAAGGCACTTCTAAGGCGCTTACCTGTACGAAGGTAGGACCGCGCAATATATGTAATATAAAGCTCTCTTTATAATGATCTGAGGTGGCAAACTCGAGAAACATCCCTTATTCAGAGTAAGTAATGGGTAAGGGACAATCGTCGAACTAAGTTATGCATAGAAATGTGTATATAAAAGCGTAGAGGCCAGACGCCACATGACTCCTAAGTTTAAGAGATAAAAAATATGGAGTTATAAGGAATGGTCCAGTTCGCCGGCAACGGTTTTAAACGGAAAACGTTTAAATATATAAATAAGCATTTATTTATATAGAAGATAAGCTAGCTGAATCTTTAATGATTGAAGGCTGAACCCTGAGCAACAATGGCCGGAGGAAAAATTAGACTTTACACACCTATGCTGTTTGCAACAGGATTTGTTTTCCTATTCACCGTAGGAGGTGTTACAGGAGTAACTTTATCCCAAGCCGCATTAGATATAGCTTTACACGATAGAAAACTTAACAATAACTCTCATAAAAATTTCACCACGCTTACCTGCGGTAAAGCGCTTACCTACGGACGAGCGCTTGCTCAGGTTACGCCCGTAACACGCGCCAGTGCAGATCCTAATTACATTGAACCTTTTTTTGTAGGTTTATTAGAAGGAGACGGAACTATAACTAGTGATTTAAATCCCGTAACTGTGCGTGTACGTATAGTTATATCTTTAAAAAATTGCACCGAAAATGAATATATGTTAAATTTGATAAAAACCCATATTTGTGGTAGGGTTTTTATTGAAAGAAATAATCGTTATGTTACATGGATTGCGTCAAATAAAAGCGACATTCTTAAAGTTTTGGCGGTTTTAAAAAAATATCCTTTATTAACAGCGAGAAAAAGAGCTCAGCTTAGTTTTGCTAAGAGTTTCTGGCCTACGCCTGGAAGTTACACCGCTAACTCCGTTATGCCCAATATTTCTAATTTTAAAGCTTTACGAGACAATAAATATCATAACAAGCTAAACGACCTTAAGATTTTGTCTCTTACTAGAGCACCTCTTTATTTCTCGGCCTGGCTTTCCGGGTTTGTAGAAGCAGAAGGTAATTTTAGTTTAGTTTTTAACGAAAAAGGTCAGCTTAGAAAAAGCGCATTTCATATAGGACAAAACGATGAGCTACATATACTTACATGGATTGCAGAATATTTTAATAGTAATAACAAGATTGGTAAAGATCGTGCTACAAAAGGTGGAAATTTTAATCATTACAGGTTAAACTTATATAATGCAGAGTCTAGAAGACGATTATTTGAACATTTTAAAGTATATCCACTTTTAGGTCAAAAAAAGACTTCTTATTCTTTATGGTATAATTATCACTGCTCTGTTAAGCCTACCGTAGGTCCATAGGAGAGCGGAGCTCACCGTGTTTAAATTTATAGGAGTTGTTATTGTTATTATACGTGTCGTGTTGTCACATTGCTTGATTAAAGATACTTTTAGTAGGAGACGAAGGAGACGAAGGTACTTCCGAATATTTTATTAAAAATTGTCATTTAATCCGCTAAGCTTAAGTTGTAGTGGTTTATAAACCCTTATATTACCTAAATTATAAGCCTACGCCCTAATAATAATCAATAGAATATAGTTCTTAATTAGGTAATAGATAAGCTTAGTGAACGGGGAAGGTTATACTACGTATTTTAAGCTAAATACATTTTATGAGTATTGTAATTAATCCCGTGGGTTGAAATATTAAATAACAAGAGGTTTCGTAGCTACGCTGCTACGCTAGTCCGTAGGTAAGCTGAATTGTTATCAAAGTTTTGATCTGTAGAGACTATACGCAATGTATGCCTAAAGATACCGTTATTGTTCTTTAGGCAAAAGAGATAGTCCGATCCCCATATAAGTGGTTAGAGCTTTTATAGCTAACCTATAAATTGGGCGGCTCTGGTTTAGAAGTGCTAGTGCGAAGCTAGAGTATAAGTTTTTATTACCAGGCCAACCAGACGTATTTCGTGGTAGCCCATTTTCATTATGTGTTATCAATGGGTGCAGTATTTGCCCTATTCGCCGGTTTATATTATTGGTCCGGAAAAATAGTAGGATCGAAAGCTCCAGGTTACAATGAAGTGTTAGGACACATACACTTCTGGGTACTATTCATAGGGGTAAATCTTACATTCTTCCCTATGCATGTGCGCCATTTAACTTCAGTAAAGCCCGCACGACTAAGTGCCACATCTGATTTATTGATGTGTAAATCAACAGACTCACCTGACGTCGAAATGACAAGGGGACTGGAGCATGTCTGTAAAGTCCTTAAAGAGTTTAGAAACAAAACTCTTAGGGGCAAGATACTTTTTTATCAAGGAACATTTAATCTTTTATCTCGAAACGGGAATTCGGCCTCGAAAGTTTATGATACGAGGAGGAGTCTAATAATACTGGGAAGTGCATACGGTATTATAAAATCTAGACTCTGGATATACGCACCATGCGTAAAAGAGGGGCCTAAAATAAAAATTAGAGACTTTACTGGAGGAACTTGGGATCTCCTAAGGAAAGCAATTTCTATCCCTGGACTAGAGACTGGGACAATAAGGTCAAACTTATTGGGAGACAGAGAGACCGTAGTACCCATAAATAAAGGGGAAGGGGCTCAGAACTATACTTTTTTAAAGCAAGAAACCCGACTAAACAAATTTAGCCATCTCTTGCCTCTAAAAATAAATTTAGGAGTTTTAATTAAAAAAACTAACCACATTAGACATTACTCTACTGATAAATCGAAACCTGTAACATTAATGACGGAACTAACCAAAATTGACATTTACAAAAAAGCATACGACCTCATGAAGTACAATAAAGGAAACATGACTCCTGGTGTAGACAATGAAACTTTAGATGGTATTAGCATCAAAACCTTAGAAAAGCTAAGATCAGAAGTCACTAATTGGACTTATGAATGTAAACCTACGAAAAGAATTTATATACCTAAAAGTAATGGAAAAATGAGGCCGCTAGGAATACCTTGCACCACGGATAAAATTCTTCAAATGGCCATAAAATTGATTATAGAACCCAAAATCGAAAAAATTTTACATCCTAAGAGCTTTGGTTTCCGAAAGAATCATTCTGTTCATCATGCATTACTGTCTGTACGAAGAATGATGGGTATAACCTGGCTTATTGAGGGAGACATACAAGGATACTTCGATAATATAGATCATCATATTCTACAAAACAAGCTGATTAAAGCTTTAAATCCAGATAGAATGTTTATTGGACTTTATTGGAAGATGTGTAGAGCAGGATACATTGATTTCAAAAAGAATAAAGACCATATAAATTCTACCATGGTCGGTGTGCCGCAAGGAGGAATCCTCTCACCATTACTAGCTAATTTATATTTAAACGATTTTGACTGGTTTATAGAAGAATTGTGTAATGAATACAAAAAATTACCAATTGCTAGTTCTAATGAAATATATCATAGAATGGGCTCTAGAGTAGTTAACATAAGACATAAATTAACAAAAATTGCGGAGGCGACTCCTGAGGCTATTGAAAAAGCAACGGCTGAAAATATGGATACAAGATCCTTTAATTTGTTAAAAGCTTATCATGACACCGACCCTAACACTATATTGGAATTGAAGAAAGAATTGGTTACTTTAAATAAAAATAGGAGAAACACTTCGAGTCGAATTCGTACAGGAACCCAAGTACACTACACCAGATATGCAGATGACTGGGTTATAGGTGTAACAGGTAAACTGGAACTAGCGAAACTAATAAAAGAAAAGGTAAGAGAATTCTTAGACTCAGAGTTAAAATTAACGCTTAATATGGAAAAGACAAAAATTACTAAGTTAACGGAAGGATATGCTAAATTTTTAGGATATGACATTCACATAACTAGTAACAAAGTACAAAATGAAGCTCGGTCCAAATTTATACATCAAACAGGCAAATTAGTGGATCGTAGAAAAGCCACTGGTAAGCCAAAATTACTAATAAACAAACAGGACCTAAAACAACGTTTAATTGAAACAGGGTTTGCCAATAAATTTGGAAAACCTAAATACATGGGTAAATACATTTATTTAACCGATGCGCAAATTATATTACGATACAATAGCGTTTTGAATGGTATGATGAATTACTATAATTTAGGGGAAAACCGATGGGTACTAAGCGAAGTCGTTTATATTTTAGAATACTCTCTCGCCCACACTTTAGCCGCTAAACACCGAATGACTTTAAAAAAAGTATTTTTAGTATATCACAATCTTTCAGCTAAGATTGGAAACAGGCTTATTAAATTTAACAAACCAGACAATCTTCGAGCCACATACTTAGATCAGAAATACTCTAAACTAAGTACAGCGACACCCGAACCTTTTAAAGGGGTTCAACTCACGGCGGGTATCGCAAACATTCTAGATGAGGCGTGCGCGATTTGTGAATATGGGGAAAACGTGGAAATGCACCACATAAAGCACTTAAAGGATACTAAGGATAAATCGACTTTAGTAAAAATCTTAAGTAAAATGAATAGAAGAATGATTCCGTTATGCCGTGATTGTCATGTCAAAGTTCATACTGGAAAATATGACGGTATGAGTCTTAAAGAATTACAGGGGAGAAAAAAGATAGAGAAGGAGCCCTCAGAACACTCGCTATAATGTATAAGAAATAAATTATAGATAGTTTGGAGAGCTGTATGCGGAGAAATTTGCACGTACAGTTCGGTGGGAGCTCTATCGCTGCCAGGGCTTTTATAGTCTCACGGTACGGGGGAGCGACCCAATTTCTTAGGATTGGCTGGTATGCCTAGACGAATACCGGACTACCCAGACGCATATGCGGGATGGAATAGTATAGCTACATTTGGTTCCATGATTAGCGTATTTAGCGTAATTGTGCTACTATTTGTAATTAGTTCCATGACTGACACTGAAGCCAAGGCTAATAAAACTACATTTATGACTTGGGAAGTAAAACCTTACTTTACCGTAACTAGCCCTTTAACATCTAAAGACAATACTTTAGATTTTTACATAAAAGCTAACCATAGTAGCTTAGAATGGAGCGCAGATACTCCTCCTAAATATCATAGCTTTGTACAAAGCCCAATCATGGGTTAATTATTTAATAATTATATCCTTTAAGTAATTAATGAATTAAAGTACAAAGATATCTAGTGCGCTTACCTACGGTAGCGCCAAGAAACATATATAAATAAGAAAAAAATGACAGAATTAATGACTGAAGTTGTATTTTTGGGAGCTTTTCTATTTTTAATAGGAATATTTGGAATTATTATTAATAAAGCTAGTCTAATTCATATGCTAATGAGTATTGAATTAATGCTTTTAGGTTGTAACTTACTTTTAGTTACCTTTTCCGTTTCTTTAGACGACATTATGGGTGAAGTACTAGCTTTGCTAGTTTTAGGTGTAGCAGGTGCCGAATCTGCTATAGGTTTAGCCATTTTAGTTGCATACTACAGAAAAAAAGGAACTTTAACCTTAACTTTAAAAGAACACTCGAGAGCTACCTGCGGACCGCTCTACTGTAAGAGTGCGGCCGTAGGGCCGTAGGAGAGAGCTACCTGCGGACTGCTCTACCGTAGGTCCGTAGGAGAGAGCTTACCTACGGAGTCCTAAATACTACATACTACTAAATGTTCTAAATAACCTATATATTTTTTGGCCTCTTTAGGCATTGTAATTTATATAATATAAGTGCGTAGTGCATAGTGTTTGTTTACACGTTTACACGTTTACACAGTTACACAGTTACACAGTATGCATAAAAAATATTATTAAAGGTTATAGTCTAACTAAAATAATAGTTAACTTTGTTAATAGTTTTAGTTACGATCAAATTATTAAAAGTTATTACTGCATGAGACCAATTAAAACGAATGCTCTAACAGGTATATTTAATGACTTTTTTGTGGACTCACCAATGCCTACTAACATATCCTATATGTGGAACTTTGGTTCTTTATTAGGTGCTACTTTAGCATTACAGATTGCTACAGGCGTAACGCTGGCGATGCATTATTGCCCTAATACTGATTTGGCCTTTAGTAGTGTAGAGCATATAATGAGAGATGTTAATAGCGGTTATATTATAAGATATGCACATGCTAATGGTGCATCTATGTTCTTTATTTTGGTGTATTTACACATAGCTCGAGGACTATATTACGGTTCTTATGCTAAACCACGAGTAATGTTATGGTCCGTAGGAGTAATAATTTTACTATTGTTAATTATTATTGCTTTCCTTGGTTTTAGTGGCCAAAAATGAATGTATTCTTATAACTACTAACTTCTATAAGTTATGAAAGCCTAAGCCTCTCTATTTAGATAGTTAAGCCTTGACCGTAGGTAAGCTACGCTCTACCGTAGGTAGTGCGAAGCGTAGGTCCGTAGGTAAGCTTTAAGTACTACTTAACCCTAAGAGGAATATTTTAGAGAGAGCCCTCAGAGCCCTCCACATATTACATCTTACATATGTAGGAACTGTTAGTTATTAATGTAAGAATGTAAGAATGTAAGAATACATTTATAGTCCTATTGTATCCCCTTTTTTAATCTGTATAGAGAATAGGGTTAATTGCAATAGAATACCTCGACAGCGGTATTAAAGGGGGTGGCATAAAGAAACCTCTTTGGCGATGCGAGTGAAAACGGTCAACGAAAGTATTCACCTTTTAAGACCGTCGGTTGTATACACAATCGCGACAGACTGGGTCACTTGCAGGTGTCTGAAATGATGCTCAATGTACAGTCGAACATCTAAAGCTTTTTATTTTATATTTAAAAACAACTTTTCAAGGCCTTCCGTAGGTTCCGTAGGTTCCGTAGGTAAGCGGTGTAGAAAATAGTAATATGATTTAGATTTTTTTAAATCTCTTCAACTATTAGGTACAACTACTATTTACAGTGATTTTGTTTTGTAAATAGATAGAGATGTCGTATGTTTTACCTTGGGGTACTTTTTATAGAGCCCTATATGGATATATGGCTATGCTTTCAATCAGCGCACAACTACAAAGTATCACTATTAGTATAGATACTGAAATAGCGCAAACGCTCCTTGGGACTATGTGCATACCTTTAAACTCATTTAATTTATCACCAGACTCGTCCGTAGGTAACTCTAACCCTAAAACTACTAGCCCTAGTAGGGCGTGCGGTCCCCATAATATAGACATACTGTCTGTAATAGTGGGTAATCTTTTAGGTGACAGTTATGGTGAAAAACGAGTTAATGGCACTCGTTTTCATATACATATGTGTTCCACTAATGTGGAGTACTTAATGTTTATACATAAGTTTTATAGCTCGACTAATTACGCATCTGCAAATAAACCTAAACTGTCTAAGTCGATAGGAAAACACAGTAAGATCTATTTTTCATACAAATTTAGAACATATTCTTATATCAGTTTTAACTATATTTATGATATGTTCTATAAGGCCGAATATTCCGAAGGTCCTCAAAATTGTAATGTTAACAATGTTAATAATGTTAAAAGGCTTCCCCAAAATATTAAAGAATATTTAACCCCTTTAACATTAGCAATTTGGATTATGAGTGATGGAAAGCGCACGACAGGAGGATTAAGTTTATATGCACGAAGTTTTACTAATGCAGAAGTTGCAAGATTAAAAGACTGCTTAGAACGAAAGTTTCACTTTGAAGGGTTAAAACTATGTAGTCTAGGCTCCGCCAGCTCCGCCTGCTCCGCCCAGCTTAAAGAAGATAATAAAAGTTATATATACTTCCCTAAAAGTGAAATGCAATTATTATCTAAATTAGTAAAACCCTATTTTGTGAAAAGTATGTATTATAAATTAAATGGTTTTTAGAATATCCATAATCTATGGTTACATTACACCTTACTAAGATAACCATAGGTGATGCTGGTGAAAACGGTCAATATTTTAGGGCGTAGCTAGCGTAGCTAGCGTAGCTAGGCCTTCTTACAAGACCGTCGGTTACATATTTATGTGGTCGCTACAGACTGGTACACCGGTGGGTGGGAAGTTTATACTCCTGCTTAATGTACAGTCGGAATGCCATTAGTTAACATTCGCCAAAGGACCCATGGGGTTACTAACAGTTAGGCGAGTGCTAGCTAATTTAGGGCTTAAAGTAAAACCTGTAGGGTATTTAAGTACAGCTTTATAGCAGCATTAGGCTTATAAAGGGCAATTTGCAAATGTCTTACTGGGGTGCTACGGTTATTACTAACCTATTAAGTGCTATACCTGTGGTAGGTAACGACTTGGTTCAGTTGGCCTGGGGCGGCTTTTGCGTTCTGTCGGCGCCATTTTACAGCAATGTAACTTTGCAAACCCTACTTACTGCTGGAACAACCTTAAATTCAAGATACTATAGCAAAGATCTATCTGTAAATAAAACTATAGTAAAAACGCTTGAAGCCGCTAAAGCGGCAAATAACTCTAATAGTGTTATAGGTCTACTAGCAGGGGTACCTTTAAAATACGAAGGTGCCCTTCAGAGACTACACGCAGGGGATCCTATTTTTGCTTACTTGTCGGGATTTATTGAAGGAGATGGTTATATAGGGGCTAGTAAAAAAGGCAAATATATAAAATATTCGTCGCGAAGCGTCGTGTATAAGTTTACATATTAGAGATATTTCTCTATTGTATAAGATTAAAACTTTGTTGGGTGTGGGTTCGGTAAGAATCCATCATAGCCCGTCTAAACCTTCACCTCATTGCGTATATGTCGTTAATGATAAAGAGGACTTAAGAACCTTAATTTTACCAATATTGGAACACTACCCTTTTTTAACCGTTAAACAAAACAATGTTATTTTTATGAAAAAATTATTAGATTTAAATGTTATTCATAGTTCTGAATTAACTTTAGAAAGAAACAAACTGAATAATACCTTATTGCCTACGATTAAAGCACCTTATTACTTACAATCTTGGGTAATAGGGTTTATTGAAGGAGCACCCGCGGAAGGTTCTTTTAGTGTTTATAAGGCTAGAGGTTATTTTGAAGCTAGTTTTTCAATAGGTCAAAAAAATGGGGAAAGCATTTTATTATTAATAAAAAACGCGTTACATCTAACAACTAAAGTATATCCTGATAAACACAATGATTGTTTTTATCTTAAAGTTAGTTCAGTCAAAAATATTGAAAATGTTATAAATGGTATTAGTATGGCACCCGTAAAATTTTTAGGTCATAAGCGTTTATCATATGGTGCGCGAAGCGCCTCATGGCTAGAAAAAATAAGAACTATCCCTAAATATTGCAACTCTTTCAAAATCCCTCAAGATTATTAAGCATGTTTTATAGTTATAAAGATAAAAAGCCTTCTATAACTTTATAATGGTCTAAGTAGTCGCCTTCGCTTTTGGCGACCGTTAACAATATAGGATCATGATATAGTCCGAACTTATGTGAGAGCATAAGAGTATAGCAAGAAGTTTATCTATCTTAGATTTTGCATAATTATTAGATAAACTGCTATCAACAATTAGCGATAACGCAACACTAAACCGGTTCTTTTCTTTACACTACTTGTTACCATTTGCGTTAAGTGCTTTAGTTTTAGTACATATTATGGCTTTACACGAACACGCATCTAATAACCCATTAGGTATAAGCTCTAATTCAGACAGAATTACCTTTCACCCTTATTTCACATTTAAAGACCTTGTAGGGTTTATTGCTTGGATGATAGCATTAGCTTTATTAGTTTTCTATGTGCCTAATATGTTAGGTCAGTTTGCGCAATATATTATTGTTATAAAACTCGTGGCCGTTTTAAGCTTAATAGCTTATTATTACAAGATCGCAATATGCTGGAAAGCTTGTAAAGTTTATGGTACTTCTAGTAGATTTTTTAACTTTCTTTTAAGAAGGAAATTTACTAATTTACGCTAAGAATGTCAAAACCCTTAAATTTAAGCAATCAGCAGGAAACCTTAAACCTAGATACATTCCATAAGTAGGGGAGCGTAGCCACCTACGGACGAGCGTAGCCACCTACGGACGAGCTTTGTTCTCCTACGGTTATCTACGAACCTACGGTAAAGCAGTCCTACCTGTCCGAAGGTAGGACAAGTAAGCTCTACTCTCGGCTAGGTCCTCGGGCTCCTCAGAGACTACACGCGGTCTTTCCTCAAAATATGAGAATATTAAATTTTATACTTGTTGAGCGTAGCCGGCCGGTATAATTGACTAAATGGTTTGCGCTTACCTACGGACAGCGCCTTATATAAGGGCGTAAGCCGGGCGTAAGCCAATATAAATGACGTGCCCACGTGCCCACGTGCTCACGTGCCTGATGTAAAATCGGCTTACATATTTTAAATAATAGCTCATGGCTAGCAGGTTTATTCGGCTTGCTAGCATAGGAAAAAGATATAGTCCAACCTAAAAATAATTTTAGATTTGCACCCTGATAACTACATTCAAGCTAACCCATTGTCTACGCCATTATCTATTGTTCCAGAGTGGTATTAATAAATGCTACTTAACTTTGCCGTATGCTGGAAACCCCTTATTTCTTTAAGTACTATTTACTTACTATTTGCCAAAGGCGACGCCAAAGGCGACTAGTGCAGTTATAGTTAAAATTTTAAAGATTGGACGATCAGCAGGAAACCTACAAATTAAGAATTTGGAAAAGGGGCTTGGCGGTGCTAGGCCCTTGGGCTCCTCAGAGACTACACGCAAAGATTTAAATATATTAATATTTAAATAAGATATAGTCCAGTTAGTTTTATTGATATAAGCAGTAGCTTTAGTTTTTAAAGACTTTATAGCAGTCTGCACTGCGCACTGCGCACTGCGCACTGCGCACTCCTAAGTTTCTAGTCTATCAGTCGTAATAAATATAAGTTCGCATTCCTAATTAAAATAAGGGTGTTTACTACATGCAGTCATGTTTATATATAGACAAAGTGCGACAGGTAACATGGTAACATAAAAGATACGTGCGCTTAAATCAATAACTGACAGATTTATTACCTTACTATGCAATTTTAAGAGCAATTCCTAACAAATTAGGAGGAGTAGTTGCTATGGGTGGTAGTTTATTAATATTATTAATATTGCCATTTGTACACACTTCAAAAGTAAAAAGTTCTACATTTAGACCTTTGGCTAAAATAGGATTCTGGGCTTTTGTAGGTAACTTTTTCTTATTATTAGTATTAGGAGGTTTACCAATTGAAGAACCTTACACATCTATCTCAGTTGTGGCGGTTTTCTTCTATTTTTCTTACTTTATTATTTTAGTACCTATGATTGGTATAGTAGAAAATATTCTATTTAATTTAGGTCTGCAAAGCGCGAAACATAGCTT
>Ga0265797_10005097_pt1 | contig 19461 bp, 21 predicted proteins | sample P2T30metagenome_FD_192433 | JGI IMG/M metagenome (GOLD analysis project Ga0265797, IMG submission 192433) | Plant litter microbial communities from East Loma Ridge, Irvine, California - P2 T30 | ecosystem: Environmental > Terrestrial > Plant litter > Unclassified | place: USA: California... | reverse complement strand
GTAGAGTTGCAAGGTTCTATCTGGAAAGTGCCCCACCACCTTCGCAGTCGACTTTCCCCGCCTCCCAACCACCAACTCCATTTTCTGTTCACATTAGCGGATCGCAACACTTGCTTTGAATACTTTGGTCCTTCAGGCGGGCATGAGTCTCTCCACTTCCCGATTCCGAAGTGGAGGGCATGAAGTTTGTTGACTCGCTATGCACAGCTGTGAAAGTTAGTACATGCAGATCTTTACTGTACTTCACGATCATGGCCAATGTCACACGGCGTTATCGCTCCGACCGTACGGTAGTACCGTACAGCCTGTGAAATCCCTGGGTTTTCCTGATTGTAAATTCGATGTTGGTTTTTTGAGGTCGCATGTTTCTAGGTAGGTTATTGTGGCGACCTTCATAAAGTTTCGAAGCGACAGCCTAGCCATGTGCTATTCCAAACAGATGGCGGGTAGCAAGACAAGCACTAGAGCGGCAGAAACTGCCGGGCGTTTTGTCACTTTTCTAAATAGCTACCGGGCATCGTGACGATGGGTCTCATACGCCACGCGGAAACGGGAAGGACCAGCATTAATACCTGAGATATTGTTCATGGTACAACGCCACCTCCGCACTCCACATTTTAGACTGCGAGTGGATTCCGGGGTAGGGGCAAGCTAAGCATTTCCAGGCAATATCGGCATATATTGGCAGAAGAATGGGACCACATTCACAAAGATCTGCATGCCAGTCTGGATGAAAGGGATGCCCTGTTATGAGGCAGAAGGATCGCTGGTGCCAGCCTCTCTAGTTGAAAGTTTATCGCTTCTTGAAGCTAACCCTACTTCGCAACATCGAGCAAAACCTCGCCGCATCGTCTTGAAGTTCTTCATCACCACCTTTGGAGAGAGGAACCACCAAAATGCCCGATCTAACAAGCAGTCTGCTTTCCAATTGGAAATGCCTCGCGGCATGTACTCTCGTCTCCATGTCGCCGTTCCAATACGGCATCGACTTTGGTGCTATCGGCGGCCTACAAGCCATGCGCGGCTTTCTCGAAGTCTTTGGCCATCCTGATCCCATGACGCCTATAGGCTACAACATCTCTCCCGAGCGTCAGCAACTTATCTCGTCTTTGATGACACTAGGTGCTTTCATCAGCTCAATGTTCGCCGGTGTCTTCGCGAAGAAGCTGGGGAGGCGCCAATGTCTCTGGATGGCCAGTGCGCTTTGCTGCGTTGCGAACATTGTCATGATGACTACGACCAACATTGCGGGATTGTATTCTGGACGACTCTTGATTGGGATTGCGAATGGGTGGTATATGACCTTTTCGCAACTTTATATCCAGGTTCGTATTCCCCTGCCTTCGGCCGGTACATTACTGACACACGAGTAGGAATCAGCGCCAGCTCGATACCGCGGTCTCATGATATCCGTTTTCCAGATTTGGACTTCAGTCGGCACGCTAATTGGCACTGTTATCGACAACGCAACACACGATATGAACGGTCGGAACTCGTATATCATCCCACTTGGCATGATCTTCATCGTCCCGGTCCTCATGTCTATCGGCCTGTTCTTCATTCCCGAATCGCCACGTTGGCTGATACTAGTCGAAAAGCCAGCGCAAGCCGAGAAGGCGCTCCTGTGGATGCGTCCTCATCCCGAAAGCGTTCCCGGCGAAGTAGCAGAAATCCAAGCAGCCATCGATGCGGAGAAGGCTGTGAAGTCGAGCGCGAACTTCCTGGACATCTGGAAAGATCCTGTTGATCGTAGGCGCACGCTGCTGGCTATCGCTGCCGTATCAACTCAGGCTGCGTCGGGTGCCATGTTCGTGATTGCGTACGGGACATACTTCTTCCAGGTCAGTGCATCGCTCACATTCCCTGTAGTATGCTAGGCTGACATTAGGCAAGATGGCGAACGTTGGTAGCCCCTTCATGAACTCCTGCATCTTGACCGCCGTTGGTGTCGTCGTAGTCATGATCAACAGCAGTGTTATCTCGAAGATCGGTCGCCGTCGCGTTTTCCTCATGACTGGTCTTTCTATCTGTGGTGTCACGCAACTTATTATCGCGGCTGTCTATCACGTCAACCCTGGCACAACTAGCACTGGAAAGGTACGTTTATGTTTCTTTCGTGTAGTATGCGAGACTCTTACTGACATATCTAAGGCTATTGTCGGTCTCTCGGTCATTTACATCGTCGGTTACAACGGTATGATCGCTGCTTACGCCTGGCTTTCTGGTGGAGAAATTCCATCGCAGCGTCTGCGCTCATACACGTTTGGTATCGCATCGGCCGTCGCTTTCGCAGGTGCTTGGCTCACCACCTTCACTGCACCATACTTCATCAACCCTGACTCCCTCAATTGGGGTCCTGAATATGGTAAGACATCCATCTTTACTTCTCTATACTTGAACCCCATACTAACGCCATATGTAGGCTGGATCTGGGGACCATCTTGCTTCATTACAGCAGCATGGGTGTACTTCTACCTGCCCGAGATCAAGAACCGCACTCTGGAAGAGATTGACGAGATGTTTGAGGCTAGGCTTCCAGCGCGCAAGTTCAGGAAGTACGTCTGTACTGGCCGTGTTGCAGCTGGTGTTGGAGACAAGATCGAGAGGCGTGATAGCGACAAGGATGAGGTTGTGCACCACGAGGTTGTCGGTGCGGAGAAGAGTGGCTGAGCTATGACTTGCTGCAACGAGTGTATCTTTTTGTGGAAGGAGGCGCCGCTTGACGCCTCTGGCTCGGACACACAGTCAGGCTTTGCTCTTGGAATCAATCGGTTTTCTGGCTCCTTCTACTACGCAGTACTTCTGCTTCGCCGTCATTGATGATGTGTATCGGTGTTATTACCGAACTGACGGAAGGCTGGACGTGACTTACGTGCCTCTGAGCTGTGCACTTTTTCGGAGACATCATGCAGGACTGATACCGTTTGCCACACGTACATCATGAAGCAGTTCCAATAAACTCTAAAATTTCGTTGAGCGTATCCTTGTGGTACTTCCGCTTGACTGGACTACGCAGCAACAGCGCTAGCTTTCTTAATCGCCTCATCCCCCAGTTCCTCCGCATGCTTCTCAGCATCATGTTGGAATACCCAATCCTCTCTCGGGAACTGAATCAGCGTGGGGTCCTTCTTCACCTTCTCCCAATCCGTCTTGTGCCACATGTCCCTCGTCGTCTCACCCGTTTTCTGCACAGCCTTGACGCGGTCGTAGCGTATATCCTGATACGCTCGTAACGCGCCTCGTACGTTATCCTTTCCAGCTTTTCGTAGCAACACGGCGAGTGTGACACCATCTTCGAGTGCTTGCGTCGCGCCTTGCGCACTTGTTGGAAGGAAGGGATGTGCTGCGTCGCCTAGCAAGCATATCCGGCCGTGACCTGGCGCGGAGCCGTAGCCTGAAACCCAATTGGGCAACGGGTCCCGGTATACAAGTTTCCAATCAACGAGTTTCTCTTCCGGTGTCTTGGAAACGATCTTCCAGCACATTGGATCCCAGCCGTCCAACACAGTCTTGACGTCTTTGAGGTAGCCGGGGAAGGACCAGGATTCGTCGATGTCGTGGTCGTCACGGTGGGTAAGCACCCAGCAGCAGTCAGTTCCGTTCTTGATAGTGCTGAAGAGGAAGTGTACGTCTGGGCCTATGAAGTTGTTAGCATGCGATTAGTCTCAAAGGTGGGGTCGAAGAAGACTTACCGATCCATCCATTAAAGGTATCGCCGTTCTCGCAGAACTGCTTTGTCTCCGGGTCTGCGATCATGTCCTTGTTGGCGAACCAAGCTCGCCATACGGCGTATCCACTGCTCTTTGGCTTGTCTTCGTATCCCAACACCAGTGTTCTCGCCTTACTTCGAACACCGTCACTCGCAACCACGAGGTCGCCAGCAACGCGCGTGCCATCTTCTAGCACGATGCCCGCCTCCTTATTATCCTCCCAGTATTTCTCCACTCGTTGTCCCAAATTGATCTCCACACCAATCTCCTTGGCATAGTTGAACACAATCTCGTGTAGTTCGCCGCGGTGCCCGTTGAAGTTCGGCGCCTTCTCGTCGCGTGGTGGTGTCTTCTGGTTTATGACAATCTCGCCAGTATCCCATTTGTGAATGTTGAAGCCGTACTCGGTGAGATCGATCGAGATCTTGCGCATGTCGCGCGCGACGCGTCCATCACTCCAACGCGCAAAGATGCGCCCGGCGTTGGGACCGAAGGTTATTATGTCGCCGAGGATCTTGAGCGAGGGGAAGGATTCGTAGATGACGGGTGTGTGGCCGTGGCGGATGCATTCTATGGCTGCTGTAAGGCCGCCGAAACCTGGTGATGTGTGTTAGAACGGGGCTGTGGCACGGACTGCTAAGGACGTACCTGCGCCGATAATAATGACTTTGATGCCCGTCTGTGACTTTGCGCCATTAGTGACTGGGCCGTTGTCGTTGGTCTCTAAAGAAGACATCTTGGGGAGGTTGGTCTCGTCTATTCTCGCACGGAGTGGCATGCGCGACTTCAATCAAGCTTCACGACTGGGCGGAATAAGGTGACACAACGCGATTCGATGCGAGAAAAAGCTTCAGGTATCCAAACGCATCGACCAGGTAGTTGCTCATGAGCGTGGGGCTCGGCAACCCTGCATCTACCGATGATATGGCCATGTACCCATCCTTCTCAGTAACTTCAACCAGGCGAGATGGAACCGACGACCGAGGTTGCAAGCGCGAGTCGTGGCGCTGAGGGCCTGCAGGTGCTGGACGCTTCTTCCGGCATGTCCCCTCCGTGGGGTGGAGTCGTATCATTGCGATGTGGATCGCCGTATCTGCCGGTTAAAGGATGTTGACGCGTGATGCGAGGTCATTGGGGACGCGAAGTATACGTTGTAGCTGCCCCACATGGCGCTAACCTTCCCCGCCTTCAGCTTGTACCCCGCAACTTTCACCCCAACTGCACTTGTCCATTTCCAGCGCATGCTGTCCCGAAGGCGACACAGATGCTGTGGACATGGGAGGAAATGCGCGTGCAGTCTCGATGCTTACGGATGGAAGTCGCTATGGTAGACAAGCTCAGTCCCAGGGAGAGCAAGAGCGAGACTTACGCACTCCCCTTAATAAGATTCTAAGGCTCAGACTGTTACTTCTTGAACATATCGAGAGCCAAAATGTCGACTCTGACTCATCCTGAATGGGATGAGAAGACGGGCGGTCTTGAAGTCGCGAAAGCTTTTGCCGAGCAGATTCATGGCAAGAATGGTAGGACTTCAATGTGCTCACGCTGTTGAAAGCAAAGTTGACTTGAACAAGTGCTCATAACCGGTGTATCCCCTGAAAGCATCGGCTCGTCCATAGCCCTCTCGATCGCCTCCCAAAATCCAGCGCTCCTCGTTTTCGCCTCACGCACCAAGTCCAAACTAGAAGAGGTCGTAAAGAGCATCCAGGATGTCTATCCAGACGTCTTAGTCAAAGTAGTCCTTCTTGACTTGATGTCTCAAGAATCTGTCAAGACTGCTGCAAAAGAAGTGTCACAATTGACGAGCCGCTTGGATCTGATCATCAACAATGCTGGTATCATGACAACGGCGCGTCAAACTACCAAAGAAGGCCTCGAAGGTCAATTTGGCGCCAACCATATTGGCCATTTCCTCTTGACCAACCTGCTCATGCATCAACTTCTGGCTTCTGCTTCCTCTTCAGATGAAGGTGCCACCCGCGTCATCAACCTCACTTCTGCTGGTCATCGGTTGAGCCCTGTTCGATTCTCTGATTACAACTGGGAGAAGAGCAAAGACGAGATACCCGAAGAAGAGAGGCACGTGCAGCTTCCTCCGAAGTTTGCGAAGGGCGCAGATGATGGATACAACGGGTGGCTGGCCTATGGACAGGCGAAGACGGCGAACATGCTGTTTTCAGTGGGTTTGAACGAGAAGTACAGAGGAAAGGGTGTGAGAAGTTATGCGGTGCATCCCGGATGTGAGTACCCCGCTGCGCAAGCCTTTTGAGTGCGTAGTTTCAGAATCGCTGATGAGCTTAGCAATCTGGACTGGTCTCAGTCGAAATCTGGACGCGGATGGCGAGGCTGCGATCCGAAGTGTCAGTCCCTTCTGGAAAAGCCTTGATCAAGGTGCCGCGACGGTACTGGTTGCGGCGCTAGACCCAGCTTTGGACGGTAAGTGAAGGTTCAGTCCGCAAAACTCAATACTGACAACGTACTAGAATCAAAGGGTATCATGCTGTCTGACTGTCAGATGTGTGATGCGATGCCATACGCGACCGATCCGAAGTTGGCCGAACGACTGTGGACGTTGAGTGAGAAGCTGGTGCAGGACAGCTTCAAGTTGTGAGGTAAAGCGATGGTCAACGAAGTAAGAGATCAATTGCAATGACAAAGTGAAGGGTAGGTAGGATGAGGAATGAGATTAGCGCTACCTAAGTATGGTCGAGAATCGATGCTGGTAGTGGCTGAGGAAAAGGATCACTGCATGATACCCATTTTGCGTTTTCCGTAATTGCCCTTGAATGATGCAGAGGTGTTTGTTTGTTGCGGTACTCGTACCTAGTGGCTTGATAGTACTCCACCACCACTGTCCGATAAGATAAGCGTGCACGTTCCACCGCGTCTTTCCCTGATGTCACATTCCGAGGTTGACCACCATGCCCGACCATCTTCACTTCAAGTACGGCCCACACCTAGCACACAACGCGTTCCAATTCTCCCCTCGATATTCCGTGGCCTTCGCAGCGATGTAGATCCGTATCCGCGTTGTCTCTATTCCAGCAACAGACTCGGATTATTTGACGATCTCGAAAGCTATGTGTAGCTACAGCTGACCACCTACTTCATGCGAGAACAGACTCACAATGGTAAGGGCGTATCAAGGCCATGGCAGCTAATTTTGCTGGGATGTCGGCGAATACACGAAGACGAACAGCATCGGTTATGCGAGAGGTATGTTGGAGCATGTCGCACTTCTGCTAGATTCTGACCCGAAGACTAAATTAGAGAGCATATAATATCACCGCGTGATAGCACGGGAGCGGCACCGCTAAAAAACACGACCCGAGAACCTAATCCAACCGTCTGACAGGCCATGGCCTACCGATCCGAATTCCTTACCCTACCCATCCTACACACCAGCAGCTGCGCGATGCCTTTGGGTGATAAGCAGCTTGCTGAAGTCGATCGCACGAGCAAACTCGGACCAGGACATAGACGGGAACAGAGGCGAGCATGGACATGAAGAATCGCTCGTCGCATGCACTCGTGTACGGTTAGGCGGATATCGATTCGAACATGCACGCAAAACCAGTAATCGGCAACGATAACAGGCGGAACGGAGGGGCTGGACAGCGCAGGCAAAGGGAAGATGGACAAAGTGCTATCAAAAACACTCTATTTTCGCCTGCGAAAAACAGCTTAGGCCTGCCGGACGACGGAGTCTTTCAAAGCGAAACTCGCATTCAACGGCATCTAATCACTCTTCACTATTATCTTCGTCTTCCTTTCGCCTTTTACGGGCTTGCTTTCCTGCGACCGGTTTTCGCCTCTTTCTTACAAATGTGTCTCCAATCCCCAGTCCTTGTTCCAGATTCGACATTCTCAGCGGCCCAAAGTCTCTGCTATCCTTTACTTTCGGGCGGCTTGCCAGATACGCATTGATCTCGGCCCTCAATGTTGCTAGATCTGGCCGATGCTCTTGCTCCCAGTTCATGCAGCGCGCAACCAACGACCTCAGCTCTTCCGAGTATTTGCTCAGTGCTGGAAAGCCCAAACCTTCAAACGGTTTCGCCCCGGGCTCGTCTAGTCGCCCATGATCCGCTTCGCCAATGTTCACGTTTTGCGGCAAGTCCTCCGAGTAATGCAGTTCGCGCTGCGGACCAGCGACCGATCGATTCGCAATCATATACCAGACTGCTGCTCCAATACTCCAAATATCCGTCTTCTCATTCAACGGTGTCAAGTCAGGCGGAGTACCTTGTGCAAGTTGTTGCTCCTGATGCGATCAGCGCGGTTTGTTCTGGATGTCTCGATACCGAGCAAATTTGACTTACGGGAGGGTACTTGAAACTGGTGTGGCCCAGCACATATTCCTGGGGGTTGTCTGTAGGTCCCACCGTGGGATCGCTCTGCTCTAGAGCATACATTGCCATACCAAAGTCGCTCAAGACACAGTTTGGGTAAGCATCGTCAGCCGCTGGCTCCAAGAAGATGTTGCTCAATGAGATATCGAGATGCGTGATTGGTAACCAAGCCGACTCCGCCGTCGCGGGATCTTTCGATCCCGTTTGGAGTACCAGGCATGCATCAACAAGCTGCGACAGAACATGCCAGACCAAGCTCTCTGGTACGACTTTGAGGCGCTCAATTTTATCCGTTGCTTGTCCTCTTTTCCATCGGTCAAAGTGCTCTTTCAATCCCTGGAATAAATCGCCACCTTCACAGAAGTCCAGGTACAGTTTGAAGCGGCGCTACTGCATCATCAGCCTGTATCCTAAATGCCTCAACAAGTTATCATGGCCCGAGGTGTCAGCGTCAGCGGCGGGTCGGTTCCCGTCAACACGCTCATGTATGCGAATTTCGCGCGGAAGACGATCTCTCCAGTACGCTGGATCCCGCCATTTCCAGCCATGTGGGCGAACTTCTTTAACGACCATTCTGGCCGTCACGATGTTATTATCGTCTACTGCGCACCACAGACCTGCACATCCAAAAGTGCCGGCACCTAGAAACTTCCCGCCTATCCATCTTCTTCCGTCGCCATATGGATCAAGGGTATCATCCATCCATTGTTCTCCGTTCTCGGGCCCTTCTTTAGACTTGATGGCTTTTATGGTCATGCCTAAAGTCGCATCATCTGGCTCCGCTTCCCACGGCTTAAGTGGCCAGAAGTCGAAGGGATATCGGTTCACCGGCCGCGGTGGCGGTATTGTAACAGCATGTACAGGCGCTACAATAGGACCAGGAACGACCGCAACGGGTGGTGGCACAGTCATCGCAAGCGCGCCAAATCCCGCTGGAGCATTCACCCACGCCGGCTCCGTTCCTCCCAACCCATCACGATACGGCGGCATACTCTTATTTGCGCGCGCGAACGTGACGTCGCTCGCATTGAATGGGTTATCTGGGATGGGGTTTGGTGTTGGTAGACCAAATGATTCTCGTCGCCTAATTCGCGCGTTGTAGTAATCGCGGATAATTCGACTACCATACCATAACGCGTTGACCGTGTTGTTTTGCTCGGCGCGGCTCCATGTGAGGGTCGAGGCATTGGTGGGGAAGTAGGCTTCGCAGTCGCGTTTGAAGTAGGGGAGACCGGACTTATATGGTGGTGACTTCCGTGGCATTGGAGGATGTGCTAGAACAACTTGTCATTCGATTTGTTTCCCAAAAGGCTATATCGGCAAGGTGCGTTCAGGACTACAACGGCCGAACAAAGAGATGCAAACTTCCTGTTGCGACACTTATGCCGACGCCGGAAGATGGCTGATGCAAAAGGACAAAGACATGAATACAAGCACGTATTTACAGATAGGTTAGTGGATGTTGTGAAGCCGTTACCATAGCTATGGGTGCGTACAGATGTCAAAGTCGCGCATCGACCTGCCAAGACTAAAGCCACGTCTAATTCATAGGTTTCCCAATCGCGAATTCCAAATCTCGAACGACCTCTAGCGACTCCATGTTCCGATCATTCGCAACATCCGGGTGCGTCTTTAGGAAACTATCGATCGTGTTCCTCATCTCCAACAGCGTCGGCCGTTCATTCGATTGCCATGTCAGACACTCCAACGCCAAACGCTTCAGATCTTCACTGTAACGTTTGAAAGTAGGAAAGAAATCCATGTCATTCCATGGGTCATCCTCTGTGTCGATGTAGGTTCTCAAATCGCCATGTTCACCGGCAAAAGGTACAGCTGCGTCAAAATGCTCGACAAAGCGACATGGCCCTTGGTCGAGAGGGGGGTAGAAACCATTGCTGAGTAGTGAGTAAAGTACTGCACCACTAGGGTTGTAGTTAGTAAAATTCGGTTAGGTGTTCGACGGTGGTGTACGTACATCTGCCATACATCTGTCTTTTCGTCTAGGGGTACTACCCCACCGCTTTCTGCTGCGTCATCAACTACAAACTGGTGTTCCTGCTTCTGATTAGCTTCGTAAGAATATACGGATAGTAGCCTTGTTACTCACAGGCGCATATCGTGGGTCTGCCGTTTCCCTGACATACTCAGATGGGTTGTCAGTTGCAGGAGCACCCATGTCCGTAAACGAGAGGCCGAAGTCTGCCAAGACGAATGTTGGGTACTGGGCCGGTTAGCGCACACGATCTCCAACGTAATCTATGGAGGTTGATCACAGACCTCATTCTCGTTCTCCTGAGCCGCTGGCTTGATGAAGATGTTGTCGAGTCTTATATCGCAGTGTTTGATCGGTTTCCACTCAGGTGTGGTGTTCTGCACACCTCCTTGACTGACCTGGCCGAAATGCAGGATCTGACAAGCTTGAACTAGCGAGCTAGCGATTCTCAAGATAAGGCCTTCGGGTATCTTCGCTAACAATCCTGCTTCTCCGGACTCCCCTTCCGAGTTACGGTAGCAACGAAAATCTTCGTCCCATTCGGTGTCAAGCCATGGCTGGTCACCTTGGTAAGTATAGACTATCTTATTCAATCTGCTGCAATGCTTCTCTAAAGCATGCCAAAGATCGCCGCCTTCATAGTAGTCAAAGAAAATGCGATAACGCCGCTGGGTCATCATCAAGCGGTACCCATGATGTCTAACCAGAGTTTTGTAAGCAGAATCAGCAGGCTCATCGGCGTTATCAGACACCACGCGGCCGTCATCGACTAGCTGGTGCATGCGGATCTCGCATGGCAACTGCTCTCGCCAAAGGCAAGGGTCACGCCAATGAGACTTGTCAAGCCTCGCTTCTTTGATAACCATCCGCTGTTCTTTGTCAGCACGCTCTCTCAAACCTGAGTAATGATCCTATGCCTGAAGTCACATACCCTTGATATGTTACCTTGGGCATCACTTTGACACCACAATCCCGCACAGCCATAGGCGCCAGCGCCGAGAAATCTCTTATTCTCCCAGTTTGGCTCATCTCGAATTGGCCAAAAGAACGGCTTTGTCGTCACCCACTCTAGTCTGGCGTTATCCTCCATAACGTCATCCTTGATGGCCTCGATCGTAATTTCCGGACCGATAGAAGCGTCTTCTGGATCTGCGTGCCACGGCCTGTTGGGCCAAAAGCTGCAAGGGTAGGGTTGAACTGGCGGAGCTGCCGGAGGAGCTGCCGGAGGAGCTGCCGGAGGAGCTGCCGGAACAGGCGCAATGACAGGAAGTGCAACACCAGGTAGCTGTCTAGTTGCCCTTGCTAAGTCTACATCATTTTGGGTCCATGGTGCGGCTGGCACCTGATGTTGTTGCTGCATAGGATACTCAAACCTCTTCCCAACTCTTCGAAGGAAATAGTTTTGAATGACCATGTCTCCATGCCACAAGGTCTGAGCAGTCAATCTAACATCATCTAATAGAGTAAGCTACCATCTCAGCATGCCCATCTTGGAAGGCTTACCCCTTGACCATCCTGGTCGGTGAGTCCAACACCATGTCTCGAAAGTCCTCTTAAAGTAAGGTTGCCCGGTTTTGTACGGTGGCCCTTTCGTCATGATGCCGTGTAAGGTGTTTTAAGACTTCCGAAGCTATAGTGTAGTCCAGAAGTGGCTTCGTAGGGTGCATCTAGCTATTGAGAATTCGCATCTTGAATCTCCATCAGCTTCTATACAGTTTGCCATATCTATGGAATCAAACATGAGCCTTCGGCACATGTTGCGCTGTACCTGCTTTGTGTATGTCTTCTGCCGTTGGGGTCAATGATGAGTAACAAAGGAACAAACCAACAAAGGCCAACGTGAGGCTGCGTGCAGACATCAAGCCCACAAAGGATACCAACTATGTACTCAATCATTGCTTCACGGTTTTACCCGCTGTTTACCTCATGTGGCCTCTGGCTTTGTTCACGTTCTAAACACATACGATGGAGGATCGTAGATGAGTATTGTTGATCTCCTTTCGGATGAGCGTTAAACTGTCTGCATATCCTCAAAGAAGCCGAGATGCAGTAGCAATGGCCGGAGTACTAGGGTGGCGTTGGCTGAGTGATGTGGCGATTTTGGACGGATGCGCATAGTGGTGTTTGATTCAAGCTTGTGTAGTCGGCCTTTTCCACCACATCCCTACACCACTCGGGTGAAATATCTATGTCCAGACACCCTGAGTATTTCGTGCATATCAGGCACGCTGTGATCCAAAAGTACAGTGCCTAATATGGGTATTGACTAGTCTCTATGCTTTGGCCTAGATGTTGATGTGCATCTTAGGTCGGCCCAGCCATGATGTTGTTCATTCCGTTGGCCCGTAACCAAGGCAGTATCGCGCGGATTTGCATAAAGGTGACTGTCTCGCGGAGAGGATATCGATCGCATACGCCATTTTGTGTAGCGGCTTCGGTTGGGTATCGCGCATCGAGACGGTGGGGATTTGGATATCTCGCGGTGTGCCGGAGGTTATTCGGGGGCATGTTACGCCATCGTGTTAACATTAGGACAGTAGAATGATGTTACATTACCATGAACGACAAGGTAGAAGATCTCTGACCCAGTAGGGTAGCGCGTACGGAACATTATCAGGTCAGATGTTGTAGTACGTTGCGCGTTTGACGTATGGGGCTGCTGCTGTCGACTGACCAGCCTGTCCAAAATATAACATATGGCATCGTGTGGCATACGACTGCGGCTTCGTCATTTCAAGAGTGCGTAATCTCTCGAGGTTCCGTGTTAGGCGCGCCACGCAGACTGCTACGACGTGTGCATAGCATTTCGCGTGATTTGGAGCGTCGCGTCCGCAAGAAGCTGGCGGAAGACTAGCAGACCAACTATGTGTTGTGTCTCCGGAGGGTAGCGTATCGCAAGACCAGAGAGTATTAGCTGAGATATTACAATGTGTACACAGCTGCGTGAGGTGTGAAAGGCGGGCTTGGTGTTGGGATCTCGGGAAGAACGCGCCGCGACGCGTGACGCCGTTGAGCCCCACCAACGCCAGTCAATCTTGGCAGTCACGGCATCATCACCTTCTTTGTCGTTTACGGGTACCATCTACCACACCACTTACATCATTTGCACACACTGCCACAATTCGTCGCTCATCCCCTCATTTGTGTAGCCTCGTCATAGGCTCTACGTGACTCTATAACTCATGTCAACGCTCGATGCGCGTTTAGGCATTGTCGCGTCTCCATCTCTCTCGCAACGGGACACTTGCCGTCACCCTTCGACAGCTTCAACACTAGGTGATTGTCAGGAACACACGACGTGAGCCTTTCGTCAAGTTATTCGTAGACGCTACATGAGGTCAACGGCTATACGTTCGTACACAACCATGCCAGCAAGTTCGCATAATACCGCACATGCAGCACATCGATCTCGAATCCGGGGTTGACGTCGTAAAGGCACCCTTACCTAAGTACATCCCGTATGCCATAGATGGAAAAGCGCTCGCGGTTCATGTTTAACATCTCAAAGACACGGTATCCCTAGGACCTTGCGCTTGCATTACAATGACCAACTTGAAACACCGTTTGAGATTGTATCTATGCAATAGTCTTACTCGTGTTGGTACAGTAGCTTCATGTTTGACGTTCCCTCTTCGTCCTGCTCATCAATCTCAATAACCTCATTTCTGGTGTCCACAAAATCATGATCTCGGTCACTTCTTTTGTGCACTTTCCCCCTCGTCCTTTGTATCTTTTCCCTTGACCTTAGGTCTCAATATCGCCTTGACCATCTTGGGTTTATTTTCTCCATCGCCTGCATCTTTCTTCACCGGCTTGGCCGTGAACGTCAATGAGCTTTGGGCCTTCGATCCTGCAGTCTGGCCGCTCTCTCCACCTCCTGCTCCTTTTGCGTTGGAAGCTTCGGCGTCATTGCTTGGCGCCCTCGGGCGATAGGCGTTTGGTGCCAGGGTGTAGCTTTGGCTGTTCTTTTGTTCTTCTTCGGACATCTTCTTATTGTCGGGGTTGCGGTAACTGTTTGATCCTGAAGGCATTTTGGGGATTTGTTTTGGTTTGAGGGTCCCTAGGTATCTTGTATCCGAATTATTCGAGGAACGGGGAGTAAATCGTTGAGACTGTCTTATGGATGCCACTGAATACAGCTTGTAAGAATCAATGTATCAATGTGAATTGATATAGAGGCTTGATACCGAGGGAGAGTGGTCCTGAAAAATCAATTTATACTGTACCATGACTCCTCGAATGCGTGTGACTGTCGCGACATAGTCGCAACATGTTGTAGTCATGCTCTGGAAACTTCTGAATGCTATCACAACTTGAGTCCTCGAGGTTAGGGCCAATGGTCAGCCGTATTTGATGACGTTGTTCCAAAGCAACCATCGCACCGCTTCGGATTTCTTACGTTAGAAACTGGACATAATAATTTCTTTTGTTGGTGGATTAAGAGATGCCTGCGTATTTTTAGACTGAGGTAATGTGAGGCTTAGACTGTAACTGCCAACGCGAAGTCTCGCTAGTATGAAGAAGGTCCTTGGTACAGCACATGCAGTGCACGCATGTACCTTTTATATTATACTGTGACCCTTCGTGTAACCATTGTCAGTGACATACCGCCCGGATTGTGGCTGGTGCGCTAAAGTCATAACCCGGGAGGACGTGTGAATCAACATTACTGGGCTCGCTTTGTGATCTTTGGGCCCTTAAGCGGGGTTGAAATCTATGACTTTAGCTCAATCTTCGGCCGATCCAATACCTACCCTGAGTCAATCGAATGACTGATAGCTTGACTTGCTCTCCACAGCTCGCATACTGGGGGCGGCTGAAACCCACCATATCGCGTGACTAAAACCTGAATGAAAAGTATGACTTCCCGCTCAACCTCGTCGAACGATTGAGCTACAGCCTCCAAGCAAATCGCCGTCACCTTTATCTCATTGTTCACAGCCATGGTAGCCTTGCTCATGTTCAAAAATTCTATAATCTCACTGACCTTTCAGGAGTCGTGTAGCTCGCATGTCTCGCCAAAGTAAAAAGCAGAGTTAATGTGTACGCAGCTTTGAAGGCCGCAGGTTGCAGATGAAGATTTTGCTATCCCTAGCGTCATGTAGCCCAAAGGTACCTGACCGGATGCGATAGCGGAGGTTGGAAGGTCGTGGAGCAATGCTTGAAGAATCAGTTTCTCGTAGCTACACACATCGACAAAGGCAAGTGAGTCAAAAATGGGAATGCTTACCGATCAAACAGTTCAGCGAACGCGAAATTATAGATATCTTTCACTGCAAACACCGCAGAACACTGCGTTGAAGGACAAGGATTATGAGCGATAGTCGTATTCTCCACATCGCTGTCCAGCTATTTGTCGATGCCGCTCCGACATACGCCAGGGTAATGCTCACAATCCCGTAAGCGGGTAACGTCCCTCGGTGGGGGTGTATCTTCACACGCGGTACATAGCTGGTCGAGAGGCTTGAATTCGTAGATGTTGCGAATCTGAGAGAAGCCCAAGTGCTGGTTGCCTTGACGGGCTTGTGAGTGTTGCGCTTGATCTTGTCGTAACTGCGCTAGCGAGTGAACCGCTGACTCTCTCTTGCAGTCATCTCGCTAATATTGTGTCGGAGATTGAGAAGTGCCTCGCGGGTCATGCGACTGAGAAATCCGCGACCCAGTGTAGGAATGCAAGGAAATAGTGCGTGGTACCAGCTGAATATTGAAAGTCATGATGAATCTGTGGTTGCTAACTTCCCGGTTGCCCTTGTAACCGTGCAGAAAACTATTCGTCCTCCAATAAGACCCAGGACAGTCTCACGAAGTCCTCATGGCTAGCATCGCACGGATAATTTGGACCCTTGCCCCAACAGAAAAAGAAGAGCCATCCAATAATGTAAGACCGTATTGTATAGCGTCCACACAAAATGTGAACTAACCATGCTCGCGTTCTCCCAGTCCTTTGCATCCGCTGCACCAAATGAAAAGTCGTCATGAAGGGTACTCTAGTCGGGCCTGTGCATCTCCACAGAAATGAAAGTGCCGTATCTCTCAAAGCACAATCAGATATTTCCAGGGTGGGCTGGAAGCTTCCCGGAGTGGTGTAAACAGCTCTCAGCATGCGCTGAATTACCAACCCTGCGGATACCTTGCGCACCGCTATATGGAGCTCGACAAAGGTAACAGAATTGAAACCTGCATCCCGTACGACGACCTGTTCAAGTCAGTATCAGTTGAGGAGCATTTGACAAGAACCAAACCTACAAGTCATATGATCGCATCCCTCCGTTTTCTCGATCTGCGCGCCACAGCCCGGACACTCTACTGAAGATCTTCCAACTTCGGCGACACTTGCTTCTTCTTGCTCTCTTCTGATGCGTGCCTGTTCGTCTCGTGCCTCGCGTTCGACTCTTTCGCGTTCAATTCGCTCAGTGTATTGCGTGCATACTTCATTCTCGTGAAACGGCATAACGGGATTGTGGGCAGTGCACATGCGATATCCGCAAGCTGCGCAACGGAAGATCGGGCCTTCTACCCCGGTATCGTGAATCTGACCTGATGGGCAGCCTTCAGCAAGGCAATATATGAAGCTTTTGTTGGTGCTGAGGTAGCTTTGCATGGAAAGCTCGTCGAACCTGTTAAATAACGTGAGCAAGGGTGAAACTACCACTTCTCATGAGTTTGGGTGTCTTACCGAGTGAACACATCTCGTGGCGCGTGTTTACGAACGTCTGCATGAGTCACTGTGTTGGTGCAACCGCTTGACGGACAAGTGACGCTTTCCCCGCTTGCCATCCGCTGGTTCAACCACTGAACGAAGCATTCTTGACAGACATCATGATCGTGATCGCATCCTTCAAGGCTTGGAAACGCTTTTACGGGGACAGAGTCTGCGCAGGAAGTGCACTCCCTCTCGTTAGACTGCTGCGTAAAGGTGGAGTTATGAGGCTCGTTTGCACTCTTCTCGATAACTGTTCTCGCGTTTTCCTTTCCTGTATCTCTTTGCTCAATGCTGGGATTCTTGATTTTACCGATGAGTTCAAAGTTCGAGCTGCCGTGTTGGATTTGACCTTCGGCGTCTGGATGCGACCAACCCGAATCCAAGCCGAAGAGCCCATCCAAGAATGCCCTGGTGGACGGCGATTCATCTGACAATGCGAAATTGTTTTTCCGCGGTGCTGCCCTTGAAAGTACTGTCCTGGGAAACCTGCGGAACCTTGATCTCGGCTTGGGCACTTCCGCTGGTCTCTTCTTTTGTTTCTTCTCGGGTATACTTGTAGTTGAGTCAATCGTAGATGAGGCTGGCATTAGCAGCCGCTTTCGATTTGACGCTGCCGTCTTCATCTTGTCCCGACAGCTTTGGCAGTTCTTCCAGTAGTTCTTCGTGGTCTTCTGCTTGTCTCTGATAGTAAGATCGCTCTTGCAGATGGTACATTTGGGTGGTGGATCTGGCGCTGCAGTCGATGTGGAAGGGTCGGCCATGCTGTCAACAATGGAACTTGAGGTGGCCATCGTGTTCATGTATTTGACTTTCTTGAACAGACTGTTCTAGGATCGCTACTCAAGTTTCAGGTAAAATCAAGTAGGCTTCCTGGATGCCGAAAGAGAGGGTAGGAAGCACAGTAGGTCGTAAGGCACAAAGTTCTTTTCATGGGTCTGTATTTGAGCGCCGGGTGAGTGAGAATGCCATCTGCGCTATCGTAGCAAGACTATGTCAAGGTGAGATGAGAATAAACGGTGAGAGTGTCGCAATTGGTGCTACTAGAGGCGTTGGAATCGTACGGTGAGTACTTTGTTGCTGATGGCGAAGTTGAGAACGCAGAAAGCCAACAGGAATTAGACTGGCAGAGTCTGAACGTTTGACATTCCGTCGTTCCCTAAACTATCTCTTAGATGCGCATTGATTACAAATGATGTGGCTATGCCCGCCAGACTTTCGACTTTCTCAACCGAAATGCATCGCGGGGCAAAGCACCAGAAAGTTCCCACTCGTTGACATGGCGAATCCTTTTTCAGTAGCTCTCTAGCCAGTTAATGAGCAATGCCTCACTCGATGCTTGCTAGAATTAGGGTATTGTATCGTGAGCAATCCCTCCCGCATGCTCAATACTTCAACTACCGATCAACGTCTAGACGCATTATATAATCCTAAGACTGCAACGCCGACCGTATTAAGCGAAAATACAGTCTGAAAGTTTATCGAGTTTAGATTTTCGGAAGTGACGGGCGTAGATGCGTAGACTCTCCTAACTCAAATTGTCTTGCTGCTGCATGCCGGTGCACGAATATCTAGCACACATCACCGCGTATGGAGGCGTTGGACAGACTACACGATCTCATCGTGTTAATGATGCTAGGTAGTGATGTATTGATGCAGTATTGATGCCGTATTGATGAATTTTGATGCAGAGACGGCATAGAGTGATGATGAGAGATGGTGTTGCGGTACACCCTGACGTCACGCGCTAAGAGTGGCACTAGTCGCGAAAAAGACGCGCTGCCTGCTCCGCGGGAAGGTTAAGCATTGAACACCATCACACAACGTGATTTTCGTGGCATCGCTAAGTTCTCGTAATTCATCTCGGCAGGGTATCAGATACCATTGCCCTACTGGTATGGGTTTGACATTGAACAGTTACCAGAGACTTCATCCTAGATCTCATCGCGATGTTCACGGCGATGCCGAAGACCTAAGGTGCTTGCTAATTACAAAGTGGGAAATTGCATAACGGGAGAGCTGTGGAGATATAGAGTCCGAAATCCGAGGCGTAAACATAGGCAGGTTGTTGAGTATAGGTGATGTTGTTAATATTCTATGTCCTCTGCTGAGCATACGTATTCGCTTGTCGCAGCTCCTGTGTTGTATAAGTACATATGAAAGGTGATGGACATGCCTATATCTGTCCAATCTCTTCTCTGGCACGGATTCCTAGCAATGTGTCAAGCCACACTTTTTGCCGCGCTTCCTCAAGTCCAATTCTATCCTATCCCAACCCGTCACCCTATATCGCATCACCACAGTAACCCAGCCCCCACCTCTCGACGTCCCAGCAACGTGATGGCCTGAAACACAAGATTACTGAGATGAACTTCCCCTTCTGCCTCGGCCGCGGTTCACGAGATCACTGAGCTCATGAGTGGCCGTGCAGTGCCGTTCTAGCCGGTCATCCCCTGCGCCTCAGTCTTGGCGAACCCGCCCTGCACCGCCTCTTCACTGTTCCAGCCTCTTGGCTCATCTTTCTTTGGAGCATGCATGCGGGGTGTGCCGCTGTACAGGGTGATGAAGGTTTTCATGTAAACAATTGTTTGCATTTTGTTGATGTGGATAGCTCAATCATGTTGTGACGACTTGAGGGATGTTTGTGGATGTTGCGCCTTCTTGCATGTGTCTTGGTATTCGGCCAAGCATTCGTCTGCGCAACTTTCA
>Ga0265797_10005096_pt1 | contig 19461 bp, 9 predicted proteins | sample P2T30metagenome_FD_192433 | JGI IMG/M metagenome (GOLD analysis project Ga0265797, IMG submission 192433) | Plant litter microbial communities from East Loma Ridge, Irvine, California - P2 T30 | ecosystem: Environmental > Terrestrial > Plant litter > Unclassified | place: USA: California... | reverse complement strand
GACCGCGCACACCGACTGCTTCAACTGGGGCTACGACCCGCAGCACTTCAATGCCGTCGAAGGCAGTTACGCGAGCGATCCGCAAGACGGCGCGCGCCGTATCGTCGAGTTCCGCCAGATGGTGATGGACCTGCACAAGGCCGGCCTGCGCGTGGGTACCGACGTCGTCTACAACCACACCTTCATCGCCGGGCAGGAAGAAAAATCGATCCTCGACCGCGTGGTGCCGGGCTACTACCATCGCCTGAACGCCACCGGCGGCATCGAAGCGTCGACCTGCTGTTTCAACACGGCGACCGAGAACACGATGATGGCCAAGCTGATGATCGATTCGTCGGTGCTGTGGACGCGCCACTACAAGATCGATTCGTTCCGCTTCGACCTGATGGGCCACCAGCCACGCGAGGCGATGGTGCGCCTGCAACAGGCCGTGGACAAGGCCGCCGGCCGCCATGTGCAGCTGATCGGCGAAGGCTGGAACTTCGGCGAAGTGGCCGACGGCGCACGCTTCGTGCAGGCGTCGCAGCTATCGCTGAACGGCACCGGCATCGGCACCTTCAGCGACCGCGCGCGCGACGCCGTGCGCGGCGGCTCGCCGGGCGACTCGGGCGAACCGGTGATCAAGCAGCAGGGCTATATCAATGGCCTGGTGTACGACGCGAACGCGCTCGGGGGCGCCGCGAAGAAAGTCGATTTGCTGCGCGCGGCAGACCTGATCCGGGTCGGCCTGGCCGGCTCGGTGCGCACGTACCCGATGCAGGCGTTCGACGGCCAGGTGCGCCAGTTGCAGGCGATGGTCTATGGCGGCAACCAGCCGGCCGGCTACGCGAGCGAGCCGGGAGAGGCAGTCAACTACGTCGAGAACCACGACAACCAGACGCTGTACGACATCAATGCGCTCAAGCTGCCGGTGGCCACCAGCAGTCACGATCGCGCGCGGGTGCAGGTGCTGGGCATGGCGATCAATGCGTTCAGCCAGGGCGTGGCGTACTACCACGCCGGCATCGACACGCTGCGCTCGAAGTCCCTGGACCGTAACAGCTTCAATTCGGGCGACTGGTTCAACCGCATCGACTGGACCTACCAGGACAACTTCTTCGGCACCGGCCTGCCGCCGGCGGCCGACAACGCGAAGGACTGGCCGCTGTTCAAGCCGTTGCTGGCCAATGCTGCGCTCAAGCCGGCGCCAGTCGACATCGCGTTCGCGCGCGACGCCTTCCGCGACCTGCTGCGCATCCGCGCCAGCAGCACGCTGCTGCGCCTGCGCACGACCGACGACATCAACAAGCGCCTGCGCTTCTTCAATACGGGGCCAACGCAGGAACCGACCGTGCTGGCGGCCTGGCTCGATGGCAAGGGCTATCCAGGCGCGGGCTTTGCCGGTATGAGCTACCTGGTGAATGTGGACAAGCAGGCGCACACGATCAAGGACGCCGCGCTGCGCGGCAAGCGCCTGAGGCTGCATCCGGTGCACAGCGCGCCCGGCGCCGCCGACCAGCGCGCGCTGGAAGCAACGTTCGACAGCGCCAGCGGGACGTTTACGGTACCGGCGCGTACGGCGGTCGTGTTCGTGGAGTAGGGTTGGCGGCTACGCCGCCTCGCCGGCCGCGCCAACCCTACGTCAGCCAGCGTGCTCCAGCGCCGGCGCAGTCGCCAGCCGCGCAATCGCAAACGTATTGCGGCCCTTGCCCTTGGCCTCATACAAGGCGCTGTCGGCCAGCTCGCTGATCGACAGCGACGTCACACCCGCCGCATCGGCCATTGCGATGCCGATCGTGGCGCTCACCGGGATTGGCTGCGAGCCGAGCATGAACGGCGCTTCCATCGCCTGCAGGATCTTCTTGGCGACCATCTCGACGTCGCGCGGCGAACTCACTTCGTCGAGCAGCACCGTGAATTCGTCGCCGGCCAGGCGTGCCACCATGTCGGAGCTGCGCACCACCTTGCGCACGCGCCGTGCGAATTCGACCAGCACCATGTCGCCCACCGCGTGGCCGTGGGTGTCGTTGATCTGCTTGAAGAAATCGATATCGAGATAGAACAGCGCAAAGGCCCGCTCGCGCTGGGGTGCACGTTCGACGGCCGCCTGCAGCGCCAGCTCGAACTGGCGCCGGTTCGGAATGCCGGTGAGCGCGTCGGTGTGCGCCAGCGCATGCAGGTTCCGTTCGTGCATGCGCGCGGCGGTGGCGTCGGTCGTCAGGATATACACGCCCACCACCTGGCCGTCGCGCAGGTGCGGCAGGAACGTCGAGTGCACGATGCGGATATGCTTCTTGCGCACGATGTCGTGCTCGCACTGCGACGCCTTGCCCAGCCAGGCGTCGTCCAGCGCTTCCTTCTGCTGCAGGTAGAAATCTTCGCCGAAGGCTTCCACCATCGTCTGGCCCACCACCTGCTCGGACGCCTTGCCGAGCCACGACTGGTGCACCGCGTTGGCGAACATGTAGCGGTGATCCTGGTCGAGGTGCGCGATCAGCACCGGCAGGTTATCGGTGATGGTGCGCAGGCGTTCTTCGCTGTCGGCCAGGCGGTCGCGCGACGCCTTGAGTTCGGTGACGTCCTTCATCGCCACCACCGCGCCGAGGGTCTTGCCCTGGGCGCTGCGCAGCGGTCGGCCGCTGGCTATCAGCGAGTATGGCGCACGCCCGGCCGGCGCGATGACCATCGCGCCGTCGCGCACGACTTCCCCCTTGAGCGCGCGCACCAGCGGCACGTCGTCCATCGTCATCGGGGTCTGGCCGTCACCGTGGTACAGCGAATAGAACTGCGACCATTCCGCTGGCGCGATCGCCTTCAGGTCGTGCCCATGGAGCGCGCGCGCGGTGCGGTTGAACAGCGTCAGGTTGCCAACGGCGTCACAGGCCACCACACCAACATCGATCGATTCGAGTACCGCGTCGAGCAGTTCCTGCTTTTCTTCCAGCTGCTGTTGCGTGCGGATGCGTTCGGAAATGTCATTCACAAACGCGCCGATGTAGCGTGCGCCGTTCCATTCGTGCGCCGCGACCGTCATCTGGATCGTGATCTGGCGCCCGCTCTGGGTCAGCGCCGGCAGTTCGACGTTCTGGTTCAGGTACGGGCCGGCGCCGGTGTCGAGCAGGCGGCGGATGCTGGCGTCGTGCTCCTGGCGCTGCTGCGCCGGCATCACCAGCTCGGACAACTGGCGGCCACGCGCATACTCGCCCGACCAGCCGAAGATGCGTTCGGCCGACGTGTTCCAGGCCACCACGACGCCGTTGCTGTCGGCGCCGATGAAGCCGCTGAACGACGCGTCGATGATCGTGCTGTTCCAGGCTTCGCTCTCGCGCAGCAGGGCCTCGGCCGCCTCGCGCTGCGTCACTTCGCGCGACAGTTGTTCGACCTTGTCTTCGAGTTCGGCGGTGCGGACGACAATCCGGCCTTCGAGCTCGGTGTTGAGCGACTTGAGCGCCTGCTCGGCGAGCATGCGCCCGGTGACCGCCTTCATGTGATTGAGTTCCACCTCGACCAGCCCGGCCAGGTCGGCCAGCACCTGGCGCTGCTCCTGGCTCAGGCGGCGCGGCGCGCGGTCGATGATGCACAGCGTGCCCACGGCCTCGCCGCCACTGTAGACCGGATGCCCGGCGTAGAAGCGGATATGCGGCTCGCCAGTCACCAACGCATTGTCGGCAAAACGCGGATCCTGCGCCGCGTCTTCGACCACGAGCAGCGCGCGCGCCTGTACCGCATGGCTGCAGAACGACACCGAGCGCGGGGTCTCCGACGCTTCCAGGCCATGGTGCGACTTGAACCACTGGCGCTTGGCGTCGACCAGCGACACCAGCGCGATCGGCACGTCGAAGGTCATTGCGGCCAGGCGTGTATAGCGGTCGAACCGGGTTTCGGCAGGCGTGTCGAGAATCTGCAATTCGGCCAGCGCGGCAAGGCGGGCCTGTTCAATGAGCATTTGGGTGACGATGATGAAACCTCTTCCATGTTCCGGATTTGGGACGGCGGGGCTGGACGGCCCTGTCGACACGGCGCCGGGTAAGGCGAGCCACGTCGAAATGGTAGCATGCAGTGCTGTGCGGAAACTACAGGTTCCGTGCCGTGCGTAGCGTGGCGTTCACGCTTTTTTGACAACTTCTCGTCATACACCGGTACAAGTGCGCAGCGACCGATCGGCGCTGACCCGATTGGTGGCGGAATCGATGTGTCAGCGCCGCCGGAATGCATCGACGGCGCCGCGCCCGAGCGCCGGGTCATCGGTAAATACCGCATCGACACCGGCGTCGAGGTAGGCCCGGATCTCGCCGGCCGCGTCGCCGCGCGTGCCGGGCGAGTCGACCGGCGGCGCGCGCAACCCGGCCGGCAGGAAGGGATTTTCAGGGCGCAGCGTCCACACATGCACCGGCAACCCGGCGGCGTGCGCGGCGCGCACGAACGACGTCGGGGCGCCCAGGTTGTCGTTCGCGTCGCGCGGTATCACGATGCTCTTGTACGGCGCCACCACGTCGGCATAGGTCGCGATCTGCGCCAGGCCCGCCGGCGTGATCATGTCGGCATACGTCAGGCCCGTGCCGGCGGCCACCGCATCGTATGGCGCCTCGGTCGGCACGCCCACCAGCTGCACCAGGCGATAGCCGCTCATTGCGCGCAGCGCCTTCAGATTGCTCACTTCGAACGACTGGATGAACACGGCGGCATCGCGCCCCCGGTACTCGTTTGCCATCAGCACGTCGACCACGCGCCGCTCGAGCGGCAGGCCGATGGCCGCGAAATACGTCGAATGCTTCAGTTCCGGCACCAGGCCGATCGTGCGCTTGCGCGCCCGGCTTTCGCGCTCGACCAGTTCGATGATCTCTTGCAGCGTCGGGATGGCGAACTGGCCGTCCCAGGCGGTGTTGGCCGGGCGGTTGAGGGGGATGCGTTCGCGCGCGCGCAACTGTTTGAGTTCGGCCAGCGTGAAGTCTTCGGTGAACCAGCCGGTGATGGCCACGCCATCGATCGTCCTGGTGGTCTTGCGGTCGGCGAACTGCGTCAGCGCGGCGACATCCGTCGTGCCCGAGATCTCGTTTTCGTGGCGCGCAACCAGCACGCCGTCGCGGGTCGCCACCAGATCCGGCTCGATGCTGTCGGCGCCATCCTCGATGGCTTTTTGATAGGCAGCCAGCGTGTGTTCGGGCCGCACGGCCGACGCGCCACGGTGAGCGACGACGCTTGGCGCGGCGGGCCACGACGGGCCGGGGTTTTTCAGGTCAGGCGCGGGGCTGGCGCAGCCGGCGATCAAGACAGCGGCAAGTACGCTGAATGGCTTTTCTGGGAACCTCAAGGGCGTGCTCCGGTGATCGACGTAATGGCCATTCTCGCCAGCGCAGATGACACCGGCATGACGCGCCCTCAGATATCCAGATGCGAGATCAGGAGCCGCCGCTCGTCGATGTCGCTCTGGCTTCCCGGCGCGCCCTCCCCTTGCGCGCCAAGCGAAATCCCGACCGACATGATGTCGATGAGAAGCAGCTGCAGGATGCGCGAGATCATCGACAAGAAACTCGTGCTGTCTTCGCTGTGGTCCACCGCCAGGCACACGCTGGCCTTCTTTGCCAGCGGCGAACGGCTGGCCGTGATGGCGATGATGTCGGCGCCACGCGCGCGCGCCGTGTCGACCGCCTCGAGCAGTTCCGGCAACTGCCCGCCCGTGGAAATCGCGATCACGACGTCGCCCGGGCCGAGCAAGCCCGCTGCGAGGTTCAGCAGGTGCGAGTCGCCGTAGGATGCGGCCGGGATGCGAAAGCGGAAGAACTTGTGCTGGCCGTCGAGCGCCACCGCGCGTGAATTGCCCATCGCGTAGAACTCGACGCGGCGCGCGCGCCGCAGCAGCTCGATGGCGCGGTCGATCGCGTGCACGTCGAGCGCATCGCGAAACTTCAGGATCGCCGAGACCGTGTTGTCGATGACCTTGGCCGACAAATCATGCGTGCTGTCGGTGACGCGCACCTGGCTGTGGCGCACGGGGATCGTGCCGGTCAGGCTGCCGGCGAACTTGAGCTTGAATTCGGCCAGGCCCTGGAAGCCCAGCGAGCGGCAGAAGCGGATCACGGTCGGCTGGCTGACGTCGGCGAGGCGCGCGATCTCGGCGATCGGCTCGGACAGTACCTTGCGCGGATGCTCGATCACGAGTGCGGCCACGCGCTGCTCGGCCGGCGAGAGCTCGTGCAGCAACTGCTGCACGCGGTCGCTCAAGGTGTTGGCGCCGCTGCGCCCGCGCAGGTGCTCGGACAGGATCGCCGAGACGCCGTACAACGCCGGGTTGGGCGTCATGATGATGTAGGTCGGGATCTGGGCGATGTAATCACGGAAGCGTCCCTTGGCCTCGAAGCGGGCACGGAACGGCGACTGCGCGAACCAGGCCCCCATGCGCGGCACGATGCCCCCGCCGATGAACATGCCGCCAAAAGCGCCCAGCGTCACGGCCAGGTTGGCGGCCGCGCTGCCCAGCATACCGGCAAAGGTCTCGAGCACTTCGAGGCACAGCGGATCGTGCGCATCGAGTGCGCCGCTGACGATATCGGCGGTGCTGCGCGGCGGCGCATCGACGCTATTGCGCTCGGCCAGCGCGCGGTAGATCAATTCGATGCCGGGGCCGGAGATCAGGCGCTCGTTCGAGACGTGCTTCCATTCGCGCCAGGCGTATTGCAGGATCGCGAACTCGCGCGCGTCGCTGGGTGCGAAGTTGACGTGGCCGCCCTCGCTGCCAAGGGTGACGAAACCGTCGATTGTCGGGATCACGCCCGAGACGCCAAGGCCGGTGCCCGGCCCGAGCACGCCCGCCACGGCATGCGTCTGCGGCGCGCCGCCGCCGATCTGCAGCAGGTCTTTCGGCTGGAAGCCCGGCAGCGCCATCGCCAGCGCGGTGAAGTCGTTGACGATCAGGAGCGTCGACAGGCCAAGCGCGCGGCGCACGGCATCGGTCGAGAACTGCCAGTCGCGGTTGGTCATGCGAATCAAGTCGCCGCTGATCGGATTGGCCAGCGCAAAGGCCGCGTGGTGGATGCGGCCGCCCGGATGCTGCTCGAGGTAGGCGTGCAGCAGCGGGACGATGCCGTCGAAGTCGTCGCACAGCAGCACCGCGACCTGGCCCAGGACGCCGGGCGCGGTCTCGAGGCCCAGGCGCGCGTGGGTGGCGCCGATGTCGGCCAGCAGGCGCGGGCCGTCGGCAAAGGCGGCGCGCGGGGGTTTGCTTTTCGGGTCAGGGTCTTCCGTCATCGTGCAAGGATAGCATTGAACGAATGACAAAAGAATGGGTGTGGGGGGATGCTGGCAAGCTTGGATTCCCGCCTTCGCGGGAATGACGGTCTTAAGGGTGACGGCAAACGGGCCAGTCTCTGGCCTGCTACCCCAGCACGTCGTTCCCGCGAAGGCGGGAACCCAAGCTAAACAACCGAAGCCACACCAGCAATCACCGCACCAACCCCTTCAACAACGCCTTGTGAAACTGCACCGGATCCTGCATCTGCGGCGCGTGTCCCATTTCGGGGAACGTCACCAGCACCGCGCCCGGAATCGCCTGGCGTGTCTTCTCGGCCAGCACCGTGTAGTTGCCCAGCTTTGGCCGGATCTCGGCCGGCGCCGCATCCTTGCCGATCGCGGTCGTGTCCTTCAACCCCATCAACAGGAACGTCGGCGTTTTGATCAACGGGAACTCATGCACCACCGGCTGCGTGTAGATCATGTCGTAGATGAGCGCCGAGTTCCAGGCCACGACTTCCTTGCCCTTGCCCCGGTACATCCCGACCAGCATCTGCACCCACACTTCGTACTCCGGCTTCCACTGGCCGTTGTAGTAGGTCGTGCGCTCGTATTCGCGCACGCGCTCGGCCGACGTTTTCAGTTCGCGCTCATACCATTTGTCGACGCCCAGCGACGGCACGCCCAGGTTCTTCCAGTCTTCCAGCCCGATCGGGTTGATCATCACCAGTTGGTCGGTCAGTTCCGGATACATCAGCGCGTAGCGCGTGGCCAGCATGCCGCCCGTCGAGTGGCCGATGACGATCGCCTTCTTCACACCGATCGAGGCCAGCAGCTTGCTGGTGTTATCGGCCAGTTGCTGGAACGTGTACTGGTAGTGTTGCGGCTTGGTCGACTTGCAAAAGCCGATCTGGTCGGGGACCACGACGCGGTAGCCGGCCTGGCTCAATGCGTTCGTCGTGCCGGCCCAGGTCGCGCCGCAGAAGTTCTTGCCGTGCATGAGCACTACGGTGCGGCCATTGGGCTTGGCCGGCTTGACGTCCATATACGTCATCTGCAGGTCGAGGCCCTGCGATTTGAAGCGGTATTGCTGCGTCGGCGCGGGATACGCGAATTCTTCCAGCTCGGCGCCGTAGACGGGCTCAGTGACCCGTGGTTCGGCGGCTTGCGCATGCGCCTGGACAGGGACGAGAGCGAGCGTGAAAGCTGCAGCCGCGACGGCGCGGGCAAGACGTGTAATGACGATCATGGGGGCAGTCGAAAAGTTGACGGAACCACCAGTCTAGCGCAGTTCGTGACCAGTCTGCGCCCCCGTTGAACCTCAGTCCTGCGCGATCAGCGCGACCTGCGCGGCCGTGGCAAATTGCACCTTGCCGCCCTTGACCACGGCCGTCTTGCCCGTGTACCAGTCGCGCACCGTGGCGCCATCGCTGAAGACGCCGGCGACGGAAATCGCCACCGGCTCTTTCGTCGACATATCCAGCGCAACGACGACGCGGTCGGAGACGCCGTTCTGCTCCCACGTGCGCTTGAACGTGTATGGGCTCGAGCCGATCATCTGATGCTTGCCGGCGCCGACGGCCGGATGCGCGGCGCGAAAGCGCCCCAGGAGCGCCCAGTGCGCGCGGATATCGGCCACGCGGTGCAGGCCGCGATCGGCATTCGCTGCCAGCTCGTCCCAGTTCATGAACGTGCGCAGGTTGGCGTCACCTTCGGCGCCGTCGAACTTGAGGATGCGCGCCGTTTCGTCGCCGTAGTAGATCTGCGCCGCGCCGGGCGCGAGCAGCAGCATGTTGGCCGACTTGAACGGCTGCTGGCGCAGCGGATCGAACGGGCTGCTGTCGTCGTGCGAGCTGATGTAGTTCAGCACCGAGAAGCCCTTCATCTCGCCTTGAAGGATGCCGGAGTATTCCGAGAACACCTGTTCATACGGGCGCTTGGCGTCGCTGCGCAGGCTGAAGCTGATCATGCTGTCGAAGCCCTGGTCCAGGTAGTCGACGAACTCGCCGCCGCCCAAGTCGAACTTGCGCGCGTGCTTGATCTCGTAGTTGTAGACCTCGGACACCATCCAGAACGGCTGCTGGTCGAGGTTCTTGGTCGGGTTGGCGCGCTTCCAGTCAGCAAACGCCAGGCTCGCTTCCTGTTTCAGTTCCTTCCACAGGCCAGGCTCGGTGTGCTTGACGGTGTCGGCGCGGAAGCCATCGATACCGAACTTGCGCACCCAGTCAGCGTGCCACTTCATCAGGTAATAGCGCGGCGCGCGCGGATAACCGGTGCGCTTGAAGAACGCGTCGAGCTCTTTCACTTCGCGCTCGTAGCGCCCTTCTTTCTTCCACTTGGCCACCAGATGCGGCGGCAGGTCCACCGGCTTGTTGCTGCCGGTGTAGAAGTCGGGCAGGTTCGCCACCAGCGTGCAATCGGCCGTCGTGCGCGCATCCTTGTAGGTGCACGTCGGGCCGGTGCGTACCCACGACGCCGGCCACACCTTGTCTTGTGGCGTGACGGGCCCCGTGTGGTTCATCACCACGTCGAACACGATGCGGATGCCGTTGGCGTGCGCCGTGTCCACCAGCGTGCGCAGTTCGTCCTCGGTGCCGAAGGCGGCGTCGAGCGCCGTGAAGTCCCTGGCCCAGTAGCCATGGAAGGCATAGCTCTTGCCAGTGCCTTCATCGGTCGCGCCGTGGATCTGTTCGATCACGGGCGTCAGCCAGATCGCATTCACGCCCAGGTCGGTGAAGTATCCTTCCTTGATTTTCGCCGTGATGCCGGCGATGTCGCCCCCCATGAAACCGCGCAGCGGCGCCGCGTCGGCCTTGCGTCCGTATGCCTTGTCGTTGGCCGGGTTGCCGTTGTTGAAGCGGTCCGTCAGCAGGAAGTAGACGGTCGCGTTCTCCCAGACGAACGGCTTGCCGGCAGGCGCCGGGCCGGGCAACTGGGCGTGGCTTGAAGACATCGCGCCGAAGGCAAGCAGCATGGCGGTGGCAAGGACGGGTAGTTTCATGCGGGGTTCCTGTGTAGTGGATGCGTCAGGTGACGACGGTGGGTTCGCTGCGGCCGGTGCGCTGGCGCAGGTTGGACAAGCGCTCGGCCAGGTCGATCAGGCCTTGCAGCGCCGCTTGCGTGTCGAGGTTGTGGCGCGCCGGATCGGCTTCGTAGCGTTCGAGATAGACGCGCACGGTGGCGCCTTCGGTGCCGGTGCCCGACAGGCGGAACACGATGCGCGAGCCATCGCTCATGATGATGCGGATGCCCTGCTTCGTGGAGACCGATCCGTCGACCGGATCGGTATAGGCAAAATCGTCGGCCAACGCCACGTGGTGACCGTCGAACGTTTGGCCCGCCAGGTCGGGCAGCTGCGCGCGCAGCGCGTCCATCATGGCGCTGGCGGCGTTGGCGTCGACCGCTTCGTAGTCGTGGCGCGAATAATAATTGCGGCCGAAACGGGCCCAGTGCGCGGCCAGCAGCTGTTCGACCGTCTCGCCGCGCACGGCCAGCAGATTGAGCCAGAACAGCACGGCCCACAGGCCATCCTTTTCGCGGATGTGGAACGAGCCGGTGCCGTAGCTCTCTTCGCCGCACAGCGTGACGAGGTTGGCGTCCATCAGGTTGCCGAAGTACTTCCAGCCGGTGGGCGTCTCGAAGCACGAGATGCCCAGGGCTTCGGCCACGCGGTCGGCGGCCATCGAGGTGGGCATCGAGCGCGCGATGCCGGCAATGCCCTTGGCGTAGCCCGGCGCCACGGTGGCGTTGGCGGCGATGATGGCCAGGCTGTCCGATGGCGTCACGGCGACGCCGCGCCCGACGATCATATTGCGGTCCCCGTCGCCGTCGGAGGCGGCGCCGAAGTCCGGCGCATCGGGCGCGGCCATCGCGGCGATCAGCTCATGGGCATTGACGGGGTTTGGATCCGGATGCCCGCCGCCGAAGTCTTCGCTCGGCACACCATTGACGACCGTGCCGGCCGGCGCGCCGAGGATGCCTTCGAGGATCGTACTGGCATACGGGCCGGCCACCGCGTGCATGGCGTCGAAGCGCATCGAAAAGCCGCTCGCGAACAGGCCGCGGATCGCGTTGAAATCGAACAGGCGCCCCATCAACTCGGCGTAGTCGGCCACCGGGTCGATCACCTCGATCACCATGTTTTCAAGACGGATGGTGCCCAGCACGTCGAGGTCGACGGCCGGCGCGTCGCTGATGCGGTACTGCGTGAGCGTTTGCGTGTGCGCGAAGATCGCGTCGGTGATTTTCTCGGGCGCCGGGCCGCCATTGTCGATGTTGTACTTGATACCGAAGTCGCCATCCGGCCCGCCCGGATTATGGCTGGCCGAGAGCACGATGCCGCCCTGGGCCGCGTGCTTGCGGATCACGCAGCTCACGGCCGGGGTCGAGAGGATGCCGCCCTGCCCCACCAGCACGCGCTCGACGCCGTGGGCCGCGGCCATGCGCAGGATGGTCTGGATCGCGTCGCGGTTGAAGTAGCGGCCATCGCCGCCGACGACCAGGTGACGGCAGGCGCCCTCGCCCAGCGTCAGGAAGATCGACTCGACGAAATTCTCGAGATAGCCGGGCTGCTGGAACTCGGTGACTTTCTTGCGCAGCCCTGAAGTGCCGGGGCGCTGGCCGGCGAACGGGGTGGTCGCGACGGTCTGGATGGTCATGCTCTCTCCTGTCAAAGTAATCGTCCTCGACATCGCCGGCCGGGGCCGGACAATGTTGATAAAACGTTACGATACGACAGACGCCCGATTTGCGGCGCGCATTCGCGCGAAGAATCTCACACGCCGGCCTTGACCGGCGCTGCCTTGTCGGTCACCAGGAGCGTGAGCAGCGCGGCGACGAGCATGCAGGCGCCGCCAAGCACCAGCGTCAATACCGCGTGGCCGCCGAACAGGTGTTTGGTCACGAAGCCCAGCAGCAGGCCGCTGACGATCTGCGGGATCACGACGAAGAAGTTAAACAGGCCCATGAAATACCCCATGCGCTTGGCCGGGAGCGAGCCGGCCAGGATCGCGTACGGCATTGTCAGGATCGACGCCCAGGCGATGCCGATGCCGATCATCGGCACGACCAGCATCTGCTTGTCGGTGATGAGGAACACGCTGGCCAGGCTCAGGCCACCGATGGTGAGGCACGTCGCGTGCACGATCTTGCGGCTGGTGGCGCGGGCGAATACCGGCAAGATGAACGCGGCCAGCGCCGAGACGCCGCTGTACACGGCGAACATGATGCCGACCCAGCTGCCGGCGTCCTGGTAGGCAGTCGACTGCGCGTCGGTGGTGCCGTAGACGGTGTCGGCAATCGCGGTGCCGGTATAGATCCACATCGCGAACAGCGCGATCCAGGTAAAGAACTGCACGAACGCCAGTTGCACCATCGTGCGCGGCATCTTGGCGAAGCCGCCGAAGATCTCGCCGATGGCCACGCCGATGCTGCGCGAGGCGGCGCGCTCTTTCTTGAACGCTTCCATGTCGGGCGGCGGCAGTTCGTCGGCGAACACCACTGTCCAGGTCACGGCCAGGAAGAACACGAGGCCGCCGGCGTAGAACGAATAGCGCACGGTATCGGGGATCACGCCGCCGATGACGGCGTTCGATACGCCCATGCTTTCGAAGAAGGTCGGCAGCAGCGACGCGATGACCGCGCCGCAGCCGATGAAGAAGGTCTGCATCGCATAGCCAGCGGTCTGCTGCGACGGATCGAGCTTGTCGCCGACAAAGGCGCGAAACGGCTCCATCGAGACGTTGATCGCGGCGTCCATCATCCACAGCACAGCCACGGCCATCCACAGCGCGGTGGAGTTGGGCATCAGGAACAGGGCAATGGCGGCCAGCACGGCGCCGATAAAGAAGAACGGGCGGCGGCGGCCCCACTTCGGGTGCCAGGTGTTGTCGCTCAGGTAGCCGACGATTGGCTGGACCAGCAGGCCCGTGACCGGTGCGGCAAGCCAGTAGAGGGAAAAGTTTTCGGGGTCGGCGCCGAGGGTGGCGAAGATGCGGCTGGTATTGGCGTTTTGCAGCGCGAAGCCGAACTGGATGCCGAAGAAACCGAAGCTCATGTTCCACAACTGCCAGAACGACAGGCGCGGCTTGAGCACGGTCGAATGCATATCCATGGGTGTCCCTAATCTGGCCCGCACGGGAACGGGCTATGTTATGTGAATCTGTAGCAAAATAACATGGGGGTATGAGAGTGTCAATCGTGGCAACTCCATAGTGCGCCTGGACTAGCGCGCAGGTAGGAGGTGAAGGATTTGTAGTCAAACAACAGTAGCGAAATCCCGACGCAATCCAATACCACCAGCCCAAAAACGTCGTTCCCGCGAAGGCGGGAACCCAAGTGTGCTAGCGCCGCCACTGCATCGTGCATGAGTGGCTGCGCTGATTACTTGGGTTCCCGCCTGCGCGGGAACGACGTGCTCAAGTACGTAGAGAAAAGGTTAGTCCTTGCTGCTCTCACCCTTGCGATGCGGCTTCTTGCCCGGCATCGGCTTGTCCGTCACGCGGCGGTCGGCGCCGCTTTTCGTGAACGGCTTCTTGGCGCCTGGCGCAGCCACGGCTGGCGTTTCGCCATCGCGCGTGATCGCCAGTTGACGCCCAGCGACCCAGATCGACTTGAGCTGCGTGAACAGTTCAGCTGGCATGTCCGCCGGCAGGTCCAGCGTCGAGTAATCGTCATAGATCTCGATGCGGCCGATGTGCTTGGACGGGATGTTCGCTTCGTTGGCAATGGCGCCGACGATATTGCCCGGCTTGGCGCCATGGGCAAAGCCCACTTCGATGCGGAACGTCGCCATGCCCGGCTCAGGGTCGCGCATGACACGCTCTTTCTTGAAGCCTGGCTCGCGCGCAGGACGCGCTGGGCGCTCTTCCCAGTCGCCGCGTGGTGCGCGCTCATGACCACCACCAAACTCGCGCTGCGACGGAATGCTCTCCGGACGCACGTCGCGGTCAGGCTTGGTCAAGAGCAGCGGCTCGTCGCCACGCGCCATCTTGGCCAGTGCGGCGGCGATGTCGATCGCAGGCACATTGTCGTCGCGCTCGACGTCTTCGATCAGGGCGCGGAAGACTTCGAGGTTGCCTTCGGCCAGCGTGGCGCGGATCTGGTCCTTGAAACGCGTCATGCGCACTTCGTTGACGGCTTTCACGGTCGGCAGTTCGAGTGGCGAGACCGGCTGGCGGGTAGTGCGTTCGATCAGCTTGAGCAAGCTGCGCTCGCGCGGGGTGATGAACAGGATCGCTTCGCCGCTGCGGCCCGCGCGGCCGGTACGGCCGATGCGGTGGGTGTAGCTCTCGGGGTCGGACGGCACGTCGTAGTTGATGACGTGGCTGATGCGCTCGACGTCAAGGCCGCGCGCGGCGACGTCGGTCGCGACCAGGATGTCGATCTTGCCCTTCTTGAGGTTATCGATCGTGCGCTCGCGCTGCTGCTGGGCGATGTCGCCGTTGATGGCAGCGGCAGAGAAACCGCGCGCCTGCAACTTGGTCGCCAGTTCTTCGGTGCCGAGCTTGGTGCGCGCGAAGATGATCATGCCGTCGAACGCTTCGGCTTCCAGGATGCGGGTCAGCGCATCGAGCTTGTGCATGCCGGCCACCAGCCAGTAGCGCTGGCGGATATTGTCTGCGGTGCCGGTCTTGGCGGCGACCGTGATCTCTTGCGGCTCGCGCAGGTAGGTCTTGGCGATGCGCTTGATCGCCGGCGGCATCGTGGCCGAGAACAGCGTGGTCTGGCGCGTGGCCGGGGTCTTTTGCAGGATCTGCTCGACGTCGTCGATGAAGCCCATGCGCAGCATTTCATCGGCTTCGTCCAGCACGAGCGTGGTCAGCTTCGACAGGTCGAGCGAGCCCTTCTGGATGTGGTCGATGACGCGGCCCGGTGTGCCGACGACGACGTGGACGCCACGGCGCAGCGACGACAGTTGCGGGCCATAGCTCTGGCCGCCATAGATCGGCAGCACGTGGAAGCCCTTGATGTGGGCGGCGTAGCTCTGGAACGCTTCGGCGACCTGGATCGCCAGTTCACGCGTCGGCGCCAGCACCAGCGCTTGCGGCGCGGTCTGCTTGACGTCGATGTTCGACAGGATCGGCAGCGCGAAGGCTGCGGTCTTGCCGGTACCGGTCTGGGCCTGTCCCAACACGTCGCGCCCTTCCAGCAACAGGGGAATGGTGGCTGCCTGGATCGGCGACGGCGTTTCGTATCCGACGTCTTTCAATGCTTTCAGAACAGGTGCCGAGAGATTGAGGTCGGAAAACGATGGGATTGGGGTGTCTGACATAGAGGAAGTTGCTCTTAATAGTAGGTACGAAAGCGACAGTTTATACCGTTGCCTCGTTAGGGGCGCGAAATTGCAGGGACGCAACGGTAAAAACCGCATCATCCGGAAAACAAAAAATGCCCTTGCAGGGCGACCGGCTAGGGCACACCTGCAAGGGCACTGGCGATTCCAGGCAGCACCGCTCCTGGCGGCGCTACCTATCGCTCTAGACTGGATTACAGCTTGTAGTTCAGGCCGAACAGCATTTGACGGCCATACTTGGCGTAGCCACGTGGACGGTCTTCGGTACCGGCATAGCTGCGGAAGGCGGTGTCGGTCAGGTTGTTGACCTGGAACAGCACGGACAAACCTTCGACTTGCTTGAAGTCATAACCCAATTGCAGGTCGACTACTTTATCAGCTTTTACGTAAGTCAGCTCGGTTGCACCGCCAATTCCGCCGATTTCGCCCACAAAATCGCTCCGATAGCGCTGGCTGACACGTGCCGAGAAGCCATTTTTCTCGTAATACGCCGTTACGTTGAACACGCGCTTGGACAAGCCCGGCAGCGGAATCGCGACATTGCCGAAGCGCTGGTCGAGAATCGAGATCTCGCTGTTGGTGAACGAGGCGTTGGCAGTGATGCCGAAACCGTCGAGCATCGGGTGGATCATGTCCAGCGGCGTCGATGCAGCAAATTCCAGGCCGCGCAGACTGCCGCCCTCGCCGTTACGCGGTTGGGTCATGGTGCCGATATTGGTCAGGGCGCCCTGCAGGTTGAACTCCGAGAAGTCACGCGGCACGGTCACGCTGTAGATATACGACGACAGGTCCTTGTAGAAGCCGGCGGCCGAGATATAACCCTTGTTGCCAAAGTATTTCTCGTACGACAGGTCGACCTGCTTGGCGCGCCATGGGTCCAGCTGGGCGTTACCGCCATTGCCGTACGGGGTACCGGTGGTCTGGGCGGTCAGGCCCACTTCCAGCGCCGCGTTCAGCTGGTTCAGCTTGGCACGGGCCAGCGTCTTGCCGGCGCCGAAGCGCAGGAATTGCTGGTCAGGCAGGCTCCACGCCAGGTTGATGCTTGGCAGGTAGTCGGTGTACTTCTTGCCGTCGGTCAGTGGCACCAGGTCGGCGAACGGCCAGGCGCGCAACGTGTTCGCGGTCGAGCTCTGGTCGGTTTCGATGACCTGCATGCCGATATTGCCGCGCAGTGGCATCGACATCAGTTCGGTGTCGATGTTCAGCTTGGCGTAACCGGTCTTGACCTTCTCTTCGATCGACCAGTTCTTGGTCGCGCCCCATGGCACCAGCACGGCTGGCGTGAACGGGCCGAAGTTATTCGCCAACACCGAATCGATGTCCCAGCTCAGGCTATTCTGCAGGCCGTACAGGCCTTGCGAGCCATTGATCACATTGGCGCCGAAGGTGCCGTTGCCGATTTTCGAGAAGCCCGTTTCCAGGTGCTCTTTTTCCTTCTCGCGCTTCGAGTAGTTGAAGCCCAGCTCGAGGCTGCGGAAGTGCGCGTTGTCGAACTTGCGCTCGATGCTCGTACGGAACGAGGTCATCTTGTCGGTCATGTTCGGGGCATTCACATAGCCTTCGCCGAACTGGCCGCCGATGGCGATCTGCGACGGATCGTCGTAGCTGCCGGTCAGCGCCAGGGTCGGGATGGTGCCGCCGCTGTAGCTGTAGTTCAGCGTCTGGCGCGCGGCGCGGCCGGCGTTGATTTCGATCAGCTCTTCCTTGTGATCGGCCTTCGAGCGGCTGATGTCGACGATGCCGACCCAGTCACCCGTCGTGTAGCGGTTGTTCCAGCCGAATGCAGTCAGCTTGTCTTCACGCGTCTGGCGGTTGTTGCGCACGACCGGATTGACGTTGTTGGCGGTGCCACTGATCATCGTGCCGTTCACGACAGTCGGGTTCGAGAAGCGCACTTCGCCGTCATCCTTGAGCGGCATTTCGATGCCACGACGAATTTCTTCCTGGTCGAAACGCGAGTGGTACACGTCGAGCGTCGAGCTGAAGTTGCGATTCGGACGCCATTCGAGCACACCCATCAGGCCGTCGCGCACCTGGTCGCCGGTAATCGCCATCGACTTCATGCCTTTTGGCACTTTGACGGTCGAGCCTGGCACGACATTGGTGTCATCCACCCAGTCCCACGTTTCAAACTGTTGACCGACGTTCGGCTTGTCTTGACGGGCGTAGCCGATGGCGACACCGATCGTGCGGTTGGCGAACTGGTCGATGTACGAGGCGCTGACGCGGCTGCCGGTGTCGGGTGAGCCGGCGCTGATCTCGCCTTTGGAATTCTTTTCGCCGCGCACATTGACGGTCACGACGCGTTCGCGCAGCGACAGCGGCTTGATGGTTTGCAGGTCGACCGTGCCCGACAGGCCCTGGCCGATGACGGCGGCGTCGCCGGTCTTGTACACGGTGACGGCACTGATCAGCTCGGATGGGTACTGGTCGTATTCGACGGTGCGGTCCGAACTGGTGGTGACTTGTTCGCGGCCGTTGAGCAGCGCGGTCGACAGGTCGCCCGAGGTGCCACGGATGCTGATCGACTGGGCCTGGCCGTTGACGCGCTGGGCCGACAGGCCCGGCAGGCGTGCCAGCGATTCGGCAATGGACACGTCCGGCAGCTTGCCGATGTCTTCCGAGGAAATGGCTTCGACGATGCCGGTCGACTCGCGCTTGACGGCAATCGCGTCTTCGATGGCGCGGCGGATGCCGGTGACGGTCACGGTGGCAACTGGCACATCGCCGGTTGCTGCGGTGTCAGTAGTGGCGGCAGTTTGCGCCTGCGCGCTGCCGGCCATGATGGTGACGAAGATGGCGCACCCGGCGGCCACTGGGCTCAGCTGGAATGCGGAACGCTTGTTGGCGAAATTTTTCATGATCTCCTCAGAACGACGTAATTTCCCGCAAGCAGCTTTTACCGCCGTAGCCGGGACTTTGTTATGGCACGCCTCAACAGCAACGCTGGGCGGGATTCTGTATTAAAACTAGATGCACTGTCAACGGGAGTTACTTGTCTACGTGCGCCCGGTTGGCCTCACATAGATAATCAATAAAAACAATGACTTATACTGTATGGATGAGTGATGCCCGGTTTGGAAAGGTCTGTAGTCGGGCTACAAACACGCCAAAAAGCAACGAATTTTCTTGCATTTCACCAAATTGGTGCACCCGATGTAGTAAAACACTCAGCTGCTCTGATGCGTCTTGTAACTTCACTACAGGAATTTGGCATTTTTACAACAGACGAAAAAAACCCCCGGCAGCCTGGAGGCTGCCGGGGGTTCGATGGTGCGTGCGTTACTGCTTGGCCAGCTGAACTATCAGAACTTGTAGTTTGCGCCGAACTGGTAGGTACGGCCGTACTCGACGCGACGGGTGATCGAATTGCTGTCGTTCGTGTATTCCTGGTACGGCGCGTTGTTCCAGTTGTTGGCCTGGGCAAACACCGACAGACCCTTGGCGAAGCCCGACTGGATTTCGTACGACAGCTGGAAGTCGACGATGGTCTCGCCCTTCACGAACGTGTACTGCAGCGTATCCGAGAAGTCAGGCGACTGGCCCAGGAAGTCCGAACGCTTGCGCGCTGCGGCGGCGATCTGGAAGCCGTTCTTTTCGTAGTACAGGCGCAGATTGCTCACCTTGCGCGACAGGCCTGGCAGCGGAATCGACTGCGCCGAGGTTTGGACGTTGCCGAAGCCCAGGGCCGGGATATCGATCGCCGAGCTGGTGTTCGAGTAGTTGGCCATGATGCCGAAGCCGTCCAGCCAGTCGCTCGCCATGTTCAGCGGAATATTGACCGCCAGCTCGTAACCCTTGATGCTGCCGCCTTCGCCGTTTTCAGGACGGTTCAGCACGCCAACGGTCGAGCCGGTGAAGTCACCCGTGGTCGGCAGCGGCGTGGTCGAGGTTGCCCATGGCGCGAAGTCGTATTCCGACGGCGTGCGCAGGATGAAGGTGTCGAGCTTCTTGTAGAACAC
>Ga0265797_10005093_pt1 | contig 19474 bp, 19 predicted proteins | sample P2T30metagenome_FD_192433 | JGI IMG/M metagenome (GOLD analysis project Ga0265797, IMG submission 192433) | Plant litter microbial communities from East Loma Ridge, Irvine, California - P2 T30 | ecosystem: Environmental > Terrestrial > Plant litter > Unclassified | place: USA: California... | reverse complement strand
GGCCTATGCGAGTGGGTCGCAGCAACACCACTCGCAAAGCCACCAACAAAATCCCCTACCCAGCCTCCTCCCAAACAGCTCCTCACTCCACACAAAGCGAGCAATAAATCATCACCGTTCATACTCCCACCCTCACCACAAGTCCTCATATCAATCCAATCACCACCCCTAACCTCCAACAACCCAACCACCAGAACCCTCCCAACACGCCCAGCCCTCCAAGAGCGCTCCGCAAACAGCCAATTACCTAAGGAAGCCCAATCGCCACAACAGAACCAAAAGAAAGCACACAACTTCCTCAAACCCGCTTTTCCCCCAAAACAAATCCACCTCAAACAAGAACGGGCGAAAAAAGCAGCTGCTCTGCTTGCTCGAAACATCTCTCAGGCACCTCTCCCACCACCGAAAAGAGCACCTTTGAAGCGCTCGCTCAGTCTTGCGAGGACCAATACCCGCAGTGCTGGCGATGATTCTCGGTCTCGAAGCGTGAGCGTCAGCGTTGACACGGACGAACTTGGGACGATGACACCGGCGCGGAAGAGATCGAAGCGGGTTCGAATTGAAAGGTCGTCGTCTTCGTCTTTCAGGGCTTCGCTACCGGCACAAGCGTTAGATGGGATGAGTGAGGATGAGCTTGGGTTGTAAGAATGTGGTTTGTTCGTGTACGTGTACATGGAATATGTATTGGTTTTACAAAATATAACCATCCTATGCTCCTATGATTGCGGGAGTCTTTGTGACGCTATGTAACTGCCGTGCAAGAATAATTTCAATGCCCTTCGCTGTTTCTTATTGCGAAGACGATAGCTTTCAACCACGCAGCGGGATGGACGGATAATGGCTTCGTGGCCATGATGATATGCTCTCATGGGACATTTCACGCCGCAGCGTGCTTCCCTCCACCTCTCTATGTTTGTACATGTATGCTCATGATATCTTCCTACATTTTTCCCTCTCATTTTGCTTTCTTTCCTCTTACATTTTTCACTTCCCTCAAAACTTGCCGCCACCGCCCAGCACATCCACCAAATTCGACTCGCCCGTCCCTCTCGCCAACGGCTTCGGCTGATCAGGACTCTCCTTCCACCCAATCATGTAAATCGTCCTGAACGTCGCCGGGATCGTCACCGTCCCATCCTCCTGTGTCTCCCCGTACAACTCCCTATAAATCGCCTCCGCAGCAAGTAACACATCCTTGCGAATCCCGCTGGCCTCCCGCCGTAACGCCGCGTTTGCCTCGCCCATGTACTGCAAGTCTGACATCAGAGCGAACGAGCTGGGGTAGTCGACGACGATGTCGTCGACGTCGACGGTCAGGAGTTTGAAGCCTGCGCGCGTGAGCAGGTTGCCTACGTCGCGGACGTCGGCTAAGGGAGAGATGTGGGTGCCGATGCCGCCGAGGCGGTCTTGCTCGGCGAGTTGCAGGGATCCGCGGAGTTCGAAGAGGGAGTCGCCGCCGCTCATGGCGGCGATGAAAGGCGCGTCGGGCTTGAGGGCGGTGTTGATTTGGGTGAGGACGGAGGGGAGGTCGTTGATCCAGTGGAGGGAGAGTGAGGACATGGCCAGATCGAAGGACTCGGGCTCGTAGGGGAGGTACTCTGGGTTCTTGAGTACCTCACGTGTGATGTTGATTTCCTTGTTGAAAGGCTCGGCCTGGTCGCGGTAGAGCAGGGAGGGGCTGGTGTCGGCGCAGTGGATGCTGCCTATGCGGGCGGCGATGGGCTCTGCATCTTTGCCTGTGGCAGACGGGTCTGGGTTGGGGTTTGTGAGGATGCGGGCGATGTTGCAGGCGTTTGCGCCGAAGTCGAGGGCTTTGGGGAAGGAGCGGTTGATGTCGAGCAGGCGGTCGCAGAGGCGGGCGGCAACTTCATCGCGCAGGTAGTCGACTTTGCGGCTCTGCTCGACGTTGGCGGCGGCGCGTTCTTTGTGCTGCCATTTGGTGCGCGAGCTGAAGACCTCGACTGCTGGGGCGCCGGGCGATTGCACGGCGTAGGCTCTGGATGGTGGTGTTGAGGGGAATTGGCGGAGGTGTGATCGCGTGGATAGCTTGGAAGCTCGTGAGAGCACTCTTGAGGGCGTGTTCATGGTTGTGATGTGTGGGAGTGCTTGCAATGTGCAATGGAAGAGCAAGAGCTCATTCGCATTCACTTTCACATGCACCAGAATTGATGGCGACGTGATCTCAGTGATGAGCGCATCGATCTTGCCTTATCTAATCAGATGGAATGCAATTAGGGTTCGACTATGGAGCATCCTCGTACTGCTCTCTGCCGATGAGCAGCTGGTGGCCTCGTTGTTAGTCGAAAACAATTAGGTCGCCTCAGAAAAAATGGATTGAATATCGTTTCGCCTACGTTTGATCTCATCATGCTAAGTAGTAAGAGATACATCGAAAACAACAAATCTATCGTCGTCTCGGCTGCTTAAGATCAGCATGTCCAGCTCACATGCGCGCTTGTGACGGAGGCAAGCGCACGCTCAGGGTAGCCGACAACGCGCAACCGCCTTACATCACTGCTGTAACCAGCCTCTCCCACTGCCACACCTCAACTATCTGCACGTGCTGTTATTGTTGCGCCTTTCCTTGTATACCGTCACAGCTGGACTCCTCTCCCGGTCAGGAACAATCGCTCCACTTGAAGCCTACTCGTCGCCGTAAGCACCAACACAGCATGCGGGCGTGAGCATTGAATCGTACCCGTCTCACCACCAATCCTCACACACACCCACCATGGTCGACAACACCCAAGGCCAGGTCTCCGTCCAGGCGGTCGAGAGGCCACTCAACCTCGTGCCCGTCGGTCTCAAAGAAGCCGCTCTCGACTCACCGACATTCCGTGCGACCGCAGTCCACTTCGCCGACCAGGTCGAGATCATAGAGAAATGGCTGGACGGATACGTGCGAGCAGCATCCAAGCTAGTCACAGAGGTCTCGTCTCTTGAATCTCTTGTAAACTCTTTCCTCGCACAGAGTGCACCACCCTCGAACGTTAGCGAAGCAGTCCTGGATCACGACTACACATTGCTAGCTTTGACGCGATATGGCGAGGGCGCACGAGAGTTCTGGCAACAGACCTTGCAAGGCATGAAGAGATATGATACTTCGGTGGTAGACCCGATCAAGGCTTTCCTCGGCACCGATCTGAGGCAGTTCAAGGAGGCTAGGCGCGCGATGGAAGGCAACCAGAAGGCTTTCGACAGCGTCATATCACGATACTTGGGCCAGAACAAGAGCAAGGAGCCATCATCGCTGCGAGAGGATGCTTTCCAGGTGCACGAGGCTCGTAGAGCGTACCTGAAGTCTGCAATGGACTTCTGCATGCTTGCTCCGCAGCTACGGACCACGCTTGACAAGCTTATTGTCAAAGTCTTCTCTGAGCAGTGGAAGGAGATGCGTAATTCCAGAGAGGCCAGCTCTGCTATGTTTGCAAAGGGCACTTCCGAAATGGAGAGGGTGCGTGGCTGGAGCCGAGAAATGGAGAACTCTGAGCGCGCCTTTAAACGCGAGCTGGTGACTGCCCGTCGACAGATCGAGGACAGCGCTGAACAGCTTTGGCGACCTTCGAGAGAGCTTGAGGACTATAGCGCATCCACAGTACCATACCTTGGCACGGGTGCGGCAAATGCAACAAGCTCGACTTCTACTGCGAAACCACAAAGCAGAGCAGACAAGCAAGGCTGGCTATACATGAAGACACTGACGGGTAAACCTACTCGCACTCTGTGGTCACGTAGATGGTTCTTCGTCAAGAATGGAATCTTTGGATGGCTCATTCAGGGCACGAGGTCCGGCGGTGTCGAAGAAAGCGAGAAGATTGGTGTGCTTCTTTGCAACGCCCGTCCTGCCTTCCAGGAAGAACGTCGCTTCTGCTTCGAAGTCAAGACTAGAGATACCACCATTACTCTTCAAGCCGAGACACAAGGCGAATTGACTGAGTGGCTGGCTTCGTTCGATCTCGCCAAGCGCAAGGCTTTCGAGGATCCTGCATCAACAGAAGCGAACCAGACCACCCCAGGCGTCGATCCAGCTTTCGCTATCAGTCCACCGATAGCAGAGTTTGCGGCCAAGTCAGAAGACAGGCATGCGCGCGAAAATAGTGAAGACTTGCTTGGCCTACACCCACTGCCTGAGCGCGCAGATACTATGGGTCCGCTAAGCAGTCGTGCTAGCATTGATGTTCATCCTTCCCGCAGAGTCACAAGTCTGGAGCGTGAACCAGCTGAAGGAACTAGAGAGCGAATCATTTCCAAGCTAGATCTTCACAAACGCTCTACGGGCTCCGGCCAGCTCAGCTCTGGATCGACATCCGGTGGCATTGCAAGTCTGATTAGCGCCAGTCACAACATCCTGCCTGTAGGCCCTGGTGCGCCGCCTCCCAACATTGAGAGTCCAAGGCGAGCCATGACAATCCCAGCAAGCTCTTTGGCCCCGTCAACATTGGCCAACCCTCCCGCGCCCACGAACCTCAGTCACACAGCAGTAGTTGTCAGTGGCGAAAGGAAAATTAAGATCAGCCGCGAAGATGGAACCAGCATGCCTTCGGGAATACTCGCCAACCTTTGGGGCAGTACTAATTGGGGCTACATCAACCGCTTAGGAGACGACTCCAAGTCAGATCAAACAAACCAGATACAGGCAGGAAAGACCAGCGGTACTACGAAGGATGATTCCGAGATTATGGACAGCATGAGCGACGTTTCTTCTCCTCCGAATGTTGATGGTAAAAGTATATCACCCGCACGTGGGGCCACTCACCGTAAGACGCTGAGCGTGACCAACGATGTCGCTGCTGCTAATCTGTCGAAAACTCCATCGGAGGAGACAGAAGACTACCCGAGTTACTATCCTGTGCCCCTCAAGGCTCAGCATGCACAATTCAAGATGCTCTTTCCATCTGTGCCAGCTTCCGAAAAGGTTGTCTTGGTGTTCAGAGCTGCTTGGAACCCGAACGAGCAGCAAGAATTCCCGGGCAGAGTGTATGTCACGACGAAGGAGATATACTTCTACAGCAACCATCTCGGTCTCGTCTTGATCACAGGCGTGAATTTGCGCAGCATTGAGGAAGTCACCGCAGCACCAGGCAGGGACTGCGATTTCCTATACCTACACTTGAAGGAGACCTCGCGCTCTGACGAATCTCGCCGTATCACGATCAAGACTTTCCTTGAACCGCTGAGACTACTCCAACGCCGCTTGAGCTATCTGGTCCACAACACCGAAGCAGACCATCCAGCTAAGCTTGAGGAAGTCCTGAAGACGCTCATCAAAATGGAGACCGAGGCTCCCAAGCGTAGCTCGAGTGTCGAGAGCTGGGAGGACGTCAGATACCCGTCGGACGAAGCGGGCATGGGCAGCCCTGATGTGAGTCGCCACCGGAACTTGACGACTTCACTTCGCATCGATGGTAATCTATACGGCGAGCCGGCAAAGACTGGCAAGGAGATTCAAAAGTTCAAGTTGCCAAATCAGGCAGTCATCTACGCTCCTCAGGGAATGCACGCGAGCATTTCGAGAGAATTTGCCGTGTCTGCTAAGGCCTTGTTCCACGTCATGTTTGGCGATAAGAGTGCGGTGTTCCAGCTTCTGTATTGCAATCGCTGGGGCGACACCATTGTGCAGACGCCTTGGGTGAAAGAGGAAGGATCGGGTCAATGGTCACGTAAATTCTCGCGCGAGACGCAGAGCAAGCCCGTTACGGACGCGCAGGCTGTCGACATCTACAACGATCACCTTTGCTACGTGGTCACGAACAATAAATACCCATGGCGTCTGCCGTATGCCGACAGCTTGAATCTGGCGACAAAACTGGTCATCACCCACACGGCCAAGTCCCGATGCAAACTTGCCGTTTACCAGCAGGTCCGATGGACGAAGCCACCAAGTCTCACATACTTCCGCAACCTGATTGAGGCGCAGGCGCTAAACAGCCTCGAAGCTGACGCTCTCGACTTGACAAATGTCGCCATGGACCAAGTCGCCAAGCTCGGCAAGCACAGCAAGACGAACAAGGCTGTGGACATTTTCGGAAGCATTGGCCAGCAGACCCAGGTGCCCCAGATTGACAAGAAAGTGGCAAGCTCTATGGCTACCGTCGCGCCTGGCCTGGGCTCAAAGCGACCCAAAAAGCAGAGCCTCCTCGGCCTGATCATGGACGACGCATTCAGACGCCTAATCGGCATCTTCAATGTCATCATCGACGTCCTCTTCGGCCTCGGCAAAGGCGTCCTCAGCGTCTTCACAGCCCACACCCTCCTCGTCGCCCTCCTAGCCACCAGCGTCCTCTACAACAGCTGGCACAGCTACCGCGACGGCCTAGTATGGTACAACGAGCGCAACGCCGGCAAATTCATGTCACGTCTCGGCGTCACGCCCAACCCGTCAATGAGCAAAGCAATCTTCCTCTCCGACGTCGAAACCTTAATCACTCCGTCTCTGGACAACGACACTTTCTCCGCTTTCCCCTCTTCCACCCCCGAAACACGAACCTGCCGCTCTACTTTCAGCGACCATCTCACCCCCTCCCTCGCTCCCTCTCACCAAGTCTCCCGCCGCTTAACGCGCTCCCGCGACTCCATCGCGCGCTACAGACATGACCTGCTCGTTGCGCTGCGCGTCGTCAACCGCGTTGAACGTGATGTTGTGCTCGCGGAGTGGGAAGATTGGGTAAGAGCTGAGGAGAAGAAGTGTGCGAGGATCGAGGCGATGGTCAGTGGGAAGAAGGGCGAGGAGAGGGATAGGGCAGAGGAGGTGCTGGGGAAGGGCTTTGAGGAGTATTGTCGCAGTTGTAGGGGGGAGTTGAGGGGGATTGGCGAGGGGGAGAGGTTGATTTGAGGAGGGGCGATTCGTTGACGGGTTTGTTGTTGTTTAGTGTTGATATAATGAAATAGATACCCGGGTTGTTTGGTCGAATACATGTAGACAGCTTGATGAGTTCTCGATGCACACCCGTTAGGCACATGTGTTTGTTTGTGCCGCGGACGTATGTTTCACATGGTCACTAGGGTTTGGGGTTAGACGATTTAGCAATGTAGATGGCAAATTGTCGAGAACGTATGTTTCAAGCTATTTCTGTAAGAATTACAAGATTCCTTCCTCTTTTAAATAGTCTCCCTTGTTCTGGAAAGCAGTGTCAGGTGCTCAGCGAGCGTGGTTGGCGTTTTCGAGTGCCTTTTCCATCTCTCGAAGCGGCTGGCTTGGTTTCCATGCGAGACGGACCCCACTTGATGATGATGCAGACAGGTCACGCCGCCATTTGATCTGGGCAACAACATATCATTGACCGCTTGCAATAACAACATCAAAACAGTTCTGACGATCAAATACAGTATCATTGAAATTCATACACCTTTGCGATTTCTGAGCACGAGACAAACGCGACACCTGCATTGGTGCATTTCAATCCTGGTCAATCCGGCTCGTTTCATGGGCTGAACACTGCCACCTCACAGAGGCAGAAGGGACAGGACGGTCGGCAATGATTGACATCCAAGCTGATGACAGCGGCAACGGCGATATCATCACCGCCAATGATAACAATGACGCCGACTACGCATCAATTATCTCCGAGCACATCGACGCGCTAAGCACGTCGCTCCGCCAGCTCAGCCTCACTATTCACGACAACCCTGAGGTGCGCAACAAAGAATTCATCGCCCACGAAGCCATCACGAAATTCATCTCCAACCAAGAGGGTCAGAAGTGGGAAGTGACACCATCGGCTTACGGCATTGGCACGGCGTTTGTGGCTGTGTTTGATAGTGGGTGGGAGGGGAGTGTGGTTTCGTTTAATGCTGAGTATGGTGAGTTCCTTTCTTAATTTTGGTTTGGTTTGGTTTGTTCTATGAGGGGAGGTGGGATGGTCGAGGATAGGTGGAGAAGATGGCTGATTACGGTGTAGATGCTTTGACTGAACTTGGACATGCTTGCGGGCATAATTTGATCGCTGTGGCGTCAGTTGGAGCGGCATTGGCTACGGCGGAAGTTATGATAAAGCGCAATCTCGGCGGCAAAGTGGTTCTGTTTGGAACGCCGGCCGAGGGTGAGTCTAAACTGATGATGATAGATTTGAGAGCAAAACTGACGCGTTCATCGCAGAGGGAGGTGGTGGCAAGATTCGCCTCCTCGATGCTGGAGCATACGCTGATCACAACGTGGATGTCACTTTGATGGCCCATCCGGGCGTGGGGCCTGATGCTGCTCTTGTAAGAACAGCAGCCTACGCTGGCATGGTAGTCGAGTACTTTGGCAAAGAGGCACATGCCGCTGCTCGTCCATGGGAGGGGGTAATATCGCCCCCAATAAGTCTTGTGTTCGAAGGCCAAGTGTAACTAAATCTGCCAGATCAACGCCCTCGACGCCCTGATCACAGCCTACAACGCAGTCTCTGTCTTACGCCAACAAACCCAACCAGGCGATATCATCCAAAGCCAAATCATCAACGGCGGTCTCAAACCAAATATCATCCACGCCTACTCATCTGGGCAATTCGTCGTGCGATCGGCAACCAAAGCCCGCCTCGACGCGCTCAAAGTAAGGGTCATTCAGTGCCTGACTGCCGGAGCAGTAGCTACAGGAGCTACATTAAACATCACGCCATCCAAGTACAGCTCACCCATCACTCCGGCACATTTAGATGATCATTAAACTAATCCGTCGACCTGCAGATACTCATACCAAGATCACGTGCCGTCGAAAGCTCTAGGTAGTTCGTATAGGCGACATTTTGTTGCTCTCGGCGGGGACATACCTCCTGACTACTTGGAGGTTACGCAAGCCAGTACGGATCAGGGCAATGTTTCTCATGCTTTGCCGAGCTTGCATACGAATTTCTGGATTGAGAGTGAGGGTGGTGGGCCGCATACTAAGGATTTTGAGAAGGCTGCAAGGAGCGAGGACGCGTATGTGATACAGCCAAGTGTCTGTTACCATTGGGGGAGTTGATCAAGCTGACGAAGAAACGTTGTAGTCATGTGCGTGCCATGAGAGTTGCTAAAGCCTTGGCCGCTACTGCTGTCGATGTTCTCACCGATGCTTCGCTGCTCGAAGAAGTCAAGCGAGAGTTCAAACACTCTGAGCTCCGCTGAGACTTTCAAACCAGGCCAAACCACCAACCATATCGGATCCTCTTGTCCCGACGCAGTGTTCAGTTCGTCCGCTATAGAAAGAACAGAACCACTGCACGGAAACCTCCCCGAACCAAAGGCAAACTATGGTTCTGGAACTTCTGGAACTTCTGGATTTGTTCCATCTTGCATCGAAGCGTCGGCTCTTCGATCCTGAAACTTCTCTTGCAGGTGCCCGTCGGTTATCTGGACTCATAAAGATGCGATCTGCGGATCTGGAACGGATCTTTCAGGGCTCGGTGGGAGATATCGCGAGGTAGCTAGCTGTTCGCATTCCTCGAGAGCTGCAGCAACATCTCTTTCGCGAAATGAGACGCGGCTGAATGATAGCAAATACCCTATCGAAGCTATCTGTCTCAGCGGTCGTGTAGCAGTGTTTCTCTTTTTTCGACGTGTGTGTGTCGTCCTCCAACAGATTTGGAGCATCCCCTAGGGCAGATGTGTTGCTGATCACGACGCTCAGCATGCTGCATGCCAACTTTTCGGGGAAAAGCAGCATTCCAATCGCCTTGGAACTGCGCAAGTTCAGAGACAAGCTGATGCTTCGATCGGCGATGGTGGTCGACAATTAATGCTGCAATCGTCAAGCTTGTTTGAAACATTTCCAAGCTAGGAGCTGTGAGGGTGGTTGAAAAAAATCGATATAGAGGACGATCCATTCCCGCCTGAAGATCGACATTTCTCGAGCTATACACCATTACCAGCTACCAGCTTTGTCAGACCAAATACTACATACCTTCAGCTCATATCCGACCAATCGTGTCTCCAATCGTGCTCGTCATTCTTCTCCCAATTCGACAAGATGCAGTCTCTCAATACTCTCACCTTGCTCGTAACCGTTCTCACGGTCGCCGGACTGTGCAATGCGAACCCTCGTTTCATCCGACCTGACCAGCTGCCCGGCGCGCGTGTAGTCGAAGCAGCGGCGACAGAAACCGGGTCGCCGGGACTGAACTCCAGTATCTCGCTCAATGGCACGATAACAACCAGTAGCGAGAGTTTCACCAGCAGCGTGACCGAGACGGCGCCTGCGACGACAGACCCACCTACCATCACATCCTCTGCGGTGTGCATACCCATCATGATGCAGGTCGACTACCTCCACTGTGGGAAACGAAAGGGATAGTAAGTAGCAGCGGCACTCCACTTGCCAACATGGAAGATCTCGGGCTGGGCGTTCTGTGCTAACCATCGTTTCTGTGCAGCAAGTACGATGTCAACAGTTGCGACGGGAAGACCAGGAGTACTCCCAGCCTCACACCCTGCTCGACGACTTCCTCCGAGATCGCATCCCCCTCCGAACCCACCTCGTGAGAGTCCTGGGCCTGGGGAAGCGCGACAAGACAAGGAACAAAACTGGGGCTCCAGAGACGAGACGACGGAGCGACGCTGGGCATCAAGCCAATGCAAGTAGTAATGGGAATTGCGAAAAAGAGATCAGAGTTTCGAGGTTCTTGGTATTGGAGGCTTGGGATGGGGCTGCCGGGCACAACGGCGTGATCCAGAGAGGGAAGGAAGAAAGATGACAAGCTGGCGTGTTTCACGCGAGCGAACGCGAGCAAGGGCATTGGTAAACAGCACAAGTACATGTTGGTGTGGTATTTCCTCTCCGCGAATGGGACGACGGGCAATGGTTGGTTAGCGTTTTGAACTGTACCTTGTAGCTAATGAATTCATGAATAATAATAACAACAACAAGGTCCTTCTGGAACACTGGCCGCCAGAACTCTGATACGTGTTGAGTTTGGCACATGCAAGATGCAGCCCTCCCTCTCTGGAGTCCTCCGCGACTGACGCGCCCCACGGGCGATTTCGAACCGTGGAGGTATTATGGAGAAAGTACTTGCCTACGACCTTTCTCGTCTGGGCACACGGAGAGGATTCCAAGCAATGAAAATATTGGCAAGCAATAATAAAATCACCAATCCATCCCACCATGCTTTCTCCAAGGAAGCGCGCGTGCACCCCAGCTCCGGACATGCATCATCGAACAGAGTTTGTGGGTCAGCAAAGAGAGGGTGGGTCGACGCTGGTGTGGAGACCTCCCAAGAGATGCCGAGCGTGCAATCGGCCTTGGTGATCTGTGATAAGCAAGCTCTTGTTGTCAACAAAGCAATCCACCCTACCTACGAGAGAGCGACGAATCATGGTTCATATTCACTGCGCGTACACTGAAGCCATCAACCCGGCGGGTTCTGAGCCTGTTTTATCTCGTGATCAGGTAGGTTACTCTCGGTCTTTGTATCTCTGTGGCGAAATGTGTTCACCGCTTTGTATGGGACATGATAAAGTAGCATTTGCTGACTATATGTTTTGAAGATCTGGCGTGGACTACAGCGCAAGATTCGCCATGCCGAAGACTTCGTACCCATAATCGAGAAGACCGATGTGATTGAAGACCACAAGGAGAACGAAGTCGTCCGCGTGGCGCACTTCATCGCGCAGGAGCATTCGCCAGCACACGAGGTCAAGGAGATATGCAAGAGCTACTATCCGACCAAGGTGAGAATGCCCAGTCGACGATAGCTCACATGGTATCCTCACTGATACTTGGTTACTCCGAAAGGTCGATTTCATCCAGCCGAACGGCGCTGTCATCACTAACACAGTCAGCGATGGACCTGGCATGACTGAGAACGACTATAACATGACTTATACATTCAACTGGATCTACGAGGACGTGACCGAAGGCAGTGAGGAGCACAAGAAGCTGGAGCTTCAGCACAGGAACGGCGCGAAGATGGCGGTGCACAAGAGTATTGAGGCGCTTCGCAGGATGGCTGCAGCTGGTGAGCTGAACTGAGCTGAACTGAATGTCCGGTATGATGTTGATGACATAGACAATTTGTAATGACTTCAATTATGCACACACTTCCCGCCGAGTTTTTGATTGTGGATGTCCAGCGCATGTTTGTAATATATTCATTTCATGATAACGTGTATCCCTACAGCCGCGACATGTTTCCGTCTCGTTTAGATGGCGTTGGCATCCTTGAGCAGCTTGTTGAGCTGGCTCTTCTTTGCCTGGAGCTCGGAGTTGCCGCCAATGTGCTTCTGGCCGATGAAGATGTTGGGCACGGAGCGCTGCTTGGTGATGTCCTCGAGAGCGTCCTGGATCGCGGCACCGTCGTCTGTGAGTGCTATGTTAGCGATAATGTTCTTATCGCTGAGTCTATGGTGATGACATACCGATCTGGTCGAGCTCAAGGATGTAGGCCTTTGCGCCCAACTCGCTGAGGAGGCTCTTAGCGGACTTGCAGTAGGGGCAGTAGGACTTGGAGAAGACAGCTATAGATAGTCAAGTGTCAGTGGTGTATCGTTGAGAATGCCGAGCATGGATGGTATCCACTTACCAACCGCGTTGCTGTCGATGATCTCCTGTGCCTTGGTTCTTGCGGCCATGATTGTGTTTGGGCTTGCTGAGCGCGCACCGCTGAAAAAGCTGCGTATGAAATTAATGGTGGGCGAGGGTGGTGTTGTTGGTGGTGGTAGAGGTCGTGGATGTGGTATGCTGGCAGTGATAATGTCGTAGGTGGAGTGGTACTACTGAACGCAGATTCCGATAGTCCCGCCACTGCTGAGCAACCAAGCGATGATGCAATTGCATAATTTGGAAACCTCGGACGTCGGCATCTCAAATCACGTGATCTCGCAAAACAGCCCTCCCTCCATCCTCCACCCCCCAGTCTGCAAAGCGACATCCCTCCATCTTCTTATCGCACTAAGCCGGGCCACCCGATATGCCAGGCGGAGCATGCTGGCTGGCCTGCACCGCTCTTGGCGGAGTGAGCGCCGTCGAGTTTTTAGACCAGACGACTCGGCACAACGGCCACAGTCATCACCAAACCTACCACCAAACCTAGAAAGCCAAGCTTTCTTTGTCTCGGCGACAGTGGCATCACTCCAATCTGAAGGCAAACATGACGAGTACGGCGGAAGCAGACCTCTTGGCCACGTGCCCCTCCGCCGCCGCCCTTGGCACTCGTCGCCCCTCCGCTGCCATTATCGCCGCGCCACCGTCGTCTCCCCACAAGACTGCCCGCGGGTCCCAAGAGCTGCAACCCGGCGACGGTGCAGGCCGTCGAACATGCACCGATGCACGCGAAGAAAGCGTGCTGTGGATTGGCCCGGTGCCAAGGGCTCACACGCTCAACGCCTATTATTTTGCAGCAGATGAGGTTTGTCTCGCCCCCAGCTTTGGCGTCCCCGGCTACCGGCAAGTCGAACAAAGCGACAAAGGCGCTCGCAATGGCGCGATAGGTAAGGCTGTAAGGTTAGGCGCATGCCGCTGCGGGTAAGGCGATATGACGTCCCTGAGGCTGGACGCGAGACGCTCGATAAGTCCCCACGTCCTAGCTTTACCTACTGCCAAGCATCAACGTCTGGGCATTCGACTCTACCAAGAATGTACTTCTTGGGCCTTGTGGAGCGTGTGGTCAGGTGCAAGTATAAAGGTGAATGTAGTACCACTCCCTGCGGAAAAGTCTTGTTTGGTCCAAGCTATACAAACCAGGCACGCCTTTTCCCCTCCTCACGCCAAACTAACCATCGATCAACAACAACAATCGCCCGTATCATAACACAAACCCGGGCCGCCGCAACATTGCCATTCCTAACGCCCTGCCATCAACAGGGCGCGATCCGCCAACATGGGTCAACCAACTGAGAACCCATTGGCCGACCATGTCTCTGGACAATCGAACAAGCCGATGTCCAAGCCGGCCCACGCATTGAAGTGGCCGCAGGTCGTTGAAGAGTTGAAAGCCGATGCCGAAGATGGCCTGTCGTCTGCCGACGCGAAAGCGCGGCTTGAAGAATATGGTCGCAACGAACTTGGTGATGCCGGTGGAGTCAACCCCGGCAAGATTCTTCTTCGTCAAGTGGCCAATGCCATGACACTCGTCCTGATCATGGCCATGGCCGTGTCTTTCGGTATCAAGTCGTGGATCGAGGGTGGTGTCGTCGCTGGTGTCATCGCCATCAACATCATCGTTGGTTTCACTCAGGAGTTCCAGGCTGAAAAGACCATGGACTCCCTCCGCTCGCTCTCTTCGCCCACTGCTGTCGCCGTCCGTGATGGAAAGGCCGAGAGCATCTCTACTCAAGAAATTGTTCCTGGTGATCTCGTCGAACTCAAGACTGGTGACACCATCCCCGCTGATATTCGTGTCGTCGAGGCCGTCAACTTCGAAACCGACGAGGCTCTTCTGACCGGCGAGTCTCTTCCCGTCCGCAAAGCTGCTGATGATGTCTTTGACGACAAGACCGGACCTGGTGATCGTCTCAACGTCGCTTACAGCTCTTCCACCGTCACCAAGGGCCGCGCCACCGGCATTGTATTTGCGACTGGCATGCATACTGAAATCGGATCTATCGCCGCAGCTCTTCGCAAGAAGGACAGCAGAGTCAGAGAGCCCAAGAAGCGCGACGACGGCACTGTCAAGGCTCACCGCTGGCTTCAGGCTATGGTACTCACCGGCAGCGACTTTGTTGGCCACTTCCTCGGTGTCAACGTCGGTACTCCTCTGCAGAAAAAGCTCTCCCGTCTAGCAGTACTCCTCTTCTTCATCGCCGTTGTTTGTGCCATCATCTGTTTGGCCGCCAACGAGTTCTCTGACCGCCAGGATGTCATCATCTACGCCGTCGCCACTGGTCTTTCTATGATTCCCGCCTCGCTCGTTGTCGTGTTGACAATCACAATGGCAGCTGGCACGAAGCGCATGGTCGATCGTAACGTTATTGTCCGTAACCTGAAGTCGCTCGAAGCCCTCGGTGGTGTCACCGATATCTGCAGTGACAAGACTGGTACTCTTACTCAGGGTAAGATGGTCGCAAAGAAAGCCTGGATTCCTGGCACCGGCACCTACACCATTGGTGAGACCAAGGAGCCTTTCAACCCTACTGAAGGTACCGTTCACTTCGGCTCCGACGAACCCCGCAGCATGGGCGAGAAGGACATGCACCCTGAAAGTTCTTACGATGCTCTTCTCAGGGAGGACGCTCTTCAAGAGTACCTCCGTGTTGCCTCTCTTGCTAACCTTGCCAACGTCCACCAGACCGACGAGGGCAACTGGAACGCTCGTGGTGACCCCACTGAAATCGCCATCATGGTTTTCGCTACTCGCTTCAACTGGAACCGTCGTGGCTCCGTCAGTGGCGACCACCCCGCATGGAAGATGGTCCTCGAATTCCCCTTCGACTCTGATGTCAAGAAGATGTCCGTCCTCTACCGTGACGCTAAGAGCAACGAACTCCACGTCTTCACCAAGGGTGCCGTCGAGAGAATTATTGCTTCCTGCACGTCTTACGTCGCCAAATCTGGCGATGAGCCCGTCCCCATGACCGAGGCCTTCCGCGAACAGATTCTGGAGAACATGGAGGCCATCGCAAAGCTTGGTCTCAGATGTCTTGCTCTTGCCAGCCGCCGCTATGATGAGCCCTACGAGGAAGGCCAGGAGGTCGACCGCCACGTTATCGAGAACGACCTCGTCTTCCGCGGCCTTGTCGGTCTCTACGACCCCCCTCGTCCCGAATCCGCTCCCTCTGTCCGCCAGTGCCACGAAGCTGGCATCGCCGTGCACATGCTCACAGGTGACCACCCCGGTACCGCTCGCGCCATCGCTGCTCAAGTCGGAATTTTGCCTCAGAAGATGGACATGCTCAGCAAGGACGTTGCTGACTCCATGGTCATGACCGCTGCGCAATTCGACGATCTCACCGACGACCAAATCGACCAGCTCCCTGTCTTGCCTCTTGTCATCGCTCGTTGCGCCCCTAACACCAAGGTTCGCATGATCGAAGCCCTTCACCGCCGCGACAAATTCGTTGCCATGACTGGTGACGGTGTCAACGACAGTCCTTCTCTCAAACGCGCAGACGTTGGTATTGCTATGGGTCAAGCTGGCTCTGACGTTGCTAAAGATGCATCCGATATCATCCTCACTGACGACAACTTCGCCTCTATTCTCGCTGCCGTTGAAGAAGGCCGCCGCACTTTCGACAACATCCAAAAGTTCGTGCTGCACTTGCTCTCTCAGAACGTCGGTCAAGCTTTGATTCTCCTCATCGGTCTTGCGTTCAAGGACGCCGACAACGTCTCCGTCTTCCCTCTCAGCCCTGTCGAGATTCTATGGATTATCATGATCACCTCCGGAATTCCCGACATGGGTCTTGGTTTCGAGAAGGCTGCTGCCAATGTCATGAGCAGGCCACCGCAGAACATGAAGGTCGGTATCTTCTCGTGGGAGATCATGACCGATATGATGGTTTACGGTCTCTGGATTGCCGCCCTCTGTCTTGCTGCCTTTTCTCTTGTCCTTTACGGCTGGGGTGACGGCACTATTGGTACCAACTGCAACGAGTCTCGCGACACTTGCGAGCTTGTCTTCCGCGCTCGTGCAACATGTTTTGCCGTCATGACTTGGCTCTCGCTCTTCCTGGCGTGGGAGGTCATCGACATGCGCCTTTCGTTCTTCATGATGAAGCCTGGTTCTAAGAAGTACTTCACGCAATGGGCGATCGACATCTGGTCAAATCGCTTCCTGTTCGGTGCCGTTGTCTTCGGCTTTGTTACTATCTTCCCGCTCATCTACATTCCTGGCCTCAACGACTACGTGTTCAAGCATCACGACATCTCCTGGTAAGTCAATTCACATCTCACTCTCACAACCTCCAAACAACCACTGACAAACTTTACAGGGAGTGGGCCGTCGTCTTCATCGCTGCGTTTGTGTTCTTCCTGGGCTCCGAGTCCTACAAGTACATGAAGCGTATCTACTTCCGCCGCGCAGACGCCAAGAAGGGCAAGGAAGACTACTCTCAGGACGTCGAGGACCGTGTGTTCCAGCGCTACATGACCGAGTCTAGCATGGCCAGCGGCAGTGGCAGCGAGAAGTACTCCGAGAAGGTCTAGATGAAGAACGAATTTCTTAGATCTGTTTGTTGATGTTGCATTTCTTTTTAAACCTGTTCGAGCCGCCGGGAAATGGACGCGTCTCACAGCGCAAGTCCTGGCAATGGAGACGACGAATGCCTGCCTTTATTACCATTGCTGCTTTTTCAGCGCTTTGTTTTCGGAAGGAATTCTCAAAATGATGATGATGGAGGCAGGATCCGCACACAGATGGGAGCGGGACGAAACATCGCTGACCAGATCTCTCAACTCTCGCTCACGCAGAGAGATAGAAGATCAAGGAGGCCGGCTTTGTCTAATATGTTACTGTACATAGATCTCCCTTTCCACGTCTGTTTCGCCGACGTAACAATCGGCGCAACTGAGCGGAAAATTGTCTGAACATAGCTAGTATTCTTCGTATCTTAATTTACCAAATCCAACAACTCTTTGCACGTCACGCGACTCTTTCCTTCCAACACAACTGGTAACAAAAAGCAATCTGCGCAATCCTTGACAAAACGTACAGCTATCGACGCAAACCAATGCTTGGCTACTTAACAGCCCTTGCACAGTCTCGCAAGACTCGCATCGAAGCGAGCATGTATTCTTTGCTGTGAGTGGCACGATCGCTTTCAGGATGCCGCGGAGAGTCGACACAGCTGAAATCGGAGTGTCAGACCGTCGGCCAGTCGACTGACTTTTTGGCGATCTCGATTCAAGCAACGACCGTTGCACGTGTTCCTTGGTACGGCTCAGACCGGTCAACAACGTGTCTGTCCTGGCTGTTTGATGGCCAATGAACGTACAGTGATGTTGGAGGTGTAGCCTGAGGATTTTGGGTTTGCAACGACGAAAGAGTGATGTAGGGAAGGCTTTGGGGGATTTTATGTGGCAGACGGTGTCGCGTGGCTTTCTGAGACGTTGTTGGCAACTGCGATGGCTGTTTGATAGTGTTATCTTACTTCTTGAGTTTAAAGGTACTGATATGCTTGCCATTGGCATATCCAATACCATACACCATACCTCAATGTCTAAATGCTATCTTCAGGCTCATAGCCCTCAGTACTGGCAAACGAACGTGATTGAATGGCACAACATCTTGCGCGTAATGATCGCACACCTGGTTGACGCACCAGATAGAGTAGCTGCATCATGCTTATCATGATGATGAGGTATGAACGAGTACGGCCGACATCAGAACCTAAGCACGTGGCGAGAAACATGGTCAAGATAGCCGATGGCAGCACGATAACACTTATCGCGACTCGCGATGCTGTTAGGTACTAGCCTTGTTTTTAAGCCGCCTCCAACGATGAATGATGAGTAGCGGCCATGGCTCTTGTGTATAGATCTGCGTACACGTGACTTAATATACTTTTGGTGTCTTTTCGTGGCAAGGGAGCCTCTTGGGTCGCCTACCTTTTTTCCCCTGTATAGTTTGGTTTAAGGTCAATGCGAGCGAAACGATTGGCCTGTTGAATGACCGTCTAAGCCTTACGATGATCGAGTCGCGGTGCTATCACAGAGTAGTTGACGGTAGTATTCTGGATGGTCGCTTTGACTACACAGTACCTGGAGACGGGTAGCAGCACACCTAGCTCCACTGTTTGAAATTGACAAGCCATCAACGAAATGTGTATGAAAGACTGTCCGTACTCCAGCAAAGTAACGCAAACATTGCCCCTTCAACATCTGTGGTATCTAACAAGCGCATCCCTCCTTAGGTCCAGCATCTGCATTGGCGTTCAGGTTCACCCTGGTGTTCTCCTGTGCGCCACCGCCGATAGCCGCCTGTGTTGCTCCTCCAGCACCACCCCTTGGTCCCTTCAAACTCGCCTCAGGAATAGCGTTTGCGATCGCAGTGAACACCTCGTTCACGTTGTGTCCACTCTTAGCACTGGTCTCGAAGAACAGCAAGTTCTCCTCGTCCGCGTAGTCCTTGCCCTCCTTCGTGCTGACCCTGCGCACCTTTCCATCTTCCTCTCCCTCAGCCTCGCCTTCCTGTGCCTCTGCGCTCTCGCCCTCCTCCTCGTCCTCCGCGAGATCGAGCTTGTTGCCCACCAGCGCAATCACGATGCCCGGACTGGCCTGTCGCTGCAGCTCGGCGACCCAGTGCTTCGCCTTGACCAGACTGCTGGCCTTTGTGATGTCGTAGACGACGAGCGCGCTCTGCGCATTGCGGTAGTACATGGGCGCCAAGCTGGCGAAGCGCTCCTGGCCCGCGGTGTCCCAGATCTCGAATTTGATGGTGCGGTTGGGCAGGTTGCATTTCTGCGTCAGGAAGGCGGCGCCGATTGTGGGTTCTTTGTTGGGCTCGAAGGCATCGTTGACGAAGCGGAGGACGAGGGAGGACTGTGGGTTGGTGGTGTTAGTATGGGGGTTTCGGGCGAAGTGAGTGTTGCGCGATAGCGTACCTTGCCGACGGCCGCCTCTCCGAGCAATACCAGCTTGACGCTG
>Ga0265797_10005092_pt1 | contig 19478 bp, 18 predicted proteins | sample P2T30metagenome_FD_192433 | JGI IMG/M metagenome (GOLD analysis project Ga0265797, IMG submission 192433) | Plant litter microbial communities from East Loma Ridge, Irvine, California - P2 T30 | ecosystem: Environmental > Terrestrial > Plant litter > Unclassified | place: USA: California... | reverse complement strand
TTCCCGGCGTGCAATACCCGCACTGCAAGGCGTTCCGTTCATGAAAGGCGGACTGCAGGTCGGCAACAAGGCCGGATTCGGACAAGCCCTCGATCGTCTGGACCTCGCTCCCGGCAGCCTGAACCGCGAGCACCAGGCAGCCGTGAACCGGCTTGCCGTCAAGCAACACGAGGCAAGCGCCGCATACGCCCATTTCACATCCGAGATGCGTGCCGGTCAGTTGCAGCTTGTCCCGAAGGAAATCGGCAAGGCTCGTGCGGGGCTCGACGAATTCCGTAACGTCGTCGCCATTGACGCACAGCTCGAGTGGAATGTTCACCACGCGTCTAGGCCCCATCGCACCGTCCGCGGTCGCGACGCCTGCGGGGTGACCGGAGGGCAACGGCGCTGCATGGCTGTCAGGCCGCTGGCCTCTCGTGCTTGCGAAAGGCGTTCTGCCGGTCGATACCCGGCGAATGACGGTGTCATTTTCGCTCCTTTTCAGGCGAAGTCGGCGTCAATTCAACAACTGACCGATTGGTTACAAATGACACGGGCAACCCCTCCGCGCAAGAAAAAAGACCAGCTGGTCATTTCTGACGCCGTGAGTCTCGACTCGGCCCCCGGGGCGATGGCGCCTGAACGGACCGCGCTCAAACCGCGCCGCAAGAACATGCGCTCGGAAGACCGGGAGAAGCAGATCCTCGAGGAAGCGGTGCGCTTCTTCGCGGAATGCGGTTTTGAAGGCCAGACACGCGAGCTGGCTATGCGGCTCGGTGTCTCGCATGCGGTGATCTACCGCCACTTCGAGAGCAAGGAACAACTGATAGAGCGGGTCTACGAACATGTGTATACAAGTCGTTGGCGTAGCGCGTGGGACAGCCTGATGACGATCCGCAGCCGTACTTTGGAAGACCGGCTGCTGGAATTCTACCGTGAGTATGTCGACTGCGTGTTCGAGTATGAGTGGGTACGCATCTTCATCTCGGCGGGTCTGAAATCCTACGACCTCCCGTCGCGGTATCTCACGATCATCCGTGATCGCATCCTTCGTCCAGCCATCGCAGAAATGCGCCATGAACTGAACCTCGCGGAAGCCCCGCCAACGGAAATCGAAGAGGAGCTGTTCTGGGGTCTGCACGGCGGTGTTTTCTACGTCGCGATCCGCAAGTTCATCTATGGATCGAATGTCCCGGACGGCATCGCGGACACCGTCGCCCGGACCGTAAAGGCATCTCTCACCGGCATCCGCGCGCATATGGCGGATGCCGGTGCCCGACCCGTCAGCTGACGGCGGGGGCGGTTGCGCGAGCGTGACGGCGCAGGGTTTCCGGCATGAACCAGACCGTGACTGCGCCGATGAAGAACAGGATCGAGCAGGTGCCGATCCCGAACCCGAGCCCATAGGTCTTCGCCAGTGCTCCCACAGTTACCGGCGTTAGGACCGCCCCCAGCCCGCGGCCGACGTTGAACGCAAATCCCGAACCCATCGCCCTGATCTCCTGCGGAAAAAGCTCGGCAAAATAGGATCCAAAGAGGCCGAAGACGCCACCGAAGGACAATCCCATGAGCGGCCCCAGCCAGAACAGCAGTGTGGCGTCGGGAACGAAGACGTACAGAGGAACGATCACGGTATCCGCGAGGAACGCGATAATCAGCGCCTTGCGTCGCCCGATATGGTCGGCGAGCCAGGCAAAGACGAAGTAGCCGACAAACGCACCGGAAAATATGACGATCGAGAAAAGGCTCATATATTCAAGATTGAGCCCGCGAACCTTCACCAGATAGGTCGGGATCCATGACGATACGCCCCAGAATCCGCCCATCTGGCAGGCCGCGGCGATCGTCGCTCCGAGCGTCAGCATCGCCAGATCGGGCTCGAACAGGCGTCCGAAGCCGATGCGCGGCTGCTTCGCTTTCGGCGGTCGGACGGGGTCGGCGGGTACAATGATCCAGAACAGGATACCGACGATCGCCGCGGTGCCCGTCAGGGCAAACAGCATACGCCACCCGAGATCGTGCAACAGATACCGGCCCATCACCGATGCCAGGATACCGCCAAGCGCGAAGGTCGACAGCATGAAGCCGGCGGCGCGAGCGCGATACCGGGGCGCCCAATGATCGGCGATCAGGGCCACGATGGGGCCCCAGAGCCCGCCGATCCCGATGCCCTGCAGGAAGCGGAGAACCATCAGCTCCTCCCACGAGGTCGTCCAGTAGACGGCGGTCGTGAAGATCCCGAACTCGATGAGGCAGATAACGGTCGCGTTCTTACGCCCCCAGTTCTCTGCAACCCAGCCAAATATTATCCCGCCAAGAGCAGTGCCGATCATCGTCGCGGAGGCCAGCAGACCGGCATCCGTCAACGAAAGATTAAGCGAGGTGATGATGACCGGCATGCAGATCGCGAGGATCTGGAGATCGAGGCTATCATAAAGGTACGCCAGAAACGTCATGTTCAGCACCCTCCACCGTTGTGGTGAGCCGCTTTCGCTTACTGCCATTTGCTTCCTCCGGTTCGATGCGTGGTCCCGGCGCGCATCCTGTTCAAAGCCACGCTGCGACGACGAAGGTCCATGCCGATGGACCATCGGCGCTCATCTCGTCGTGGCCAGCCGGGTCAGAATTCGTCCAAGCAACACCTGCGCGAGGTGCAGCCGTATCGTGCCCGGTAGGGTCGGCTCGTCGGCGGGATCCAGATCCTGCGTCAGCGCGTCCCGTGCCGCGGCGATCGTTCGCGTATCGAGCACGTGCCCTTGCAGAACAGCCTCGGCGCTGGCGGCGCGGATGGGCGTCGCGCCGACGGAGTGGAAACAGATTCCCGCCGCAGCAATACGATCCCCGTCGGGGATCAGCTGGACCGCGGCCCCCACCATCGCGTAATCGCCGTGACGGCGCGTCAGTTCATCGAACGCTGTCAGCGTGCCGGGCGGAGGAGGCGGGATGAGGATAGAGCGGAGGATCTCTCCCGGCTCAATCGCCGTCGTGTAAAGATCGAGGAAGAAATCCTCGGCCGCGACATCGCGCGCGCCATCCGGGCCGACGATGTCGAACACGCCACCTAGACACCGCACGACCGCGGGAAACTCCGACGCCGGATCAGCGAGCGCAAGATTGCCGCCAAAACTTGCGCGATTACGGATCGCCGGGTGCGCGACAAATTGCGCCGCCTCTGCCAACATCGGGGCGTGTGTCAGGACGAGCGGGTTCGAGAGAATCTCGGCATGCCGCGTCATCGCCCCGATCCGCAGCCCTTCATCCGAAACCGCAATCCCGGACAGTTCGGGAAGCCGGGAAATGTCGATCAGGAGACCTGGGGCCTGCAGCCGGAGCGCGAGCGAGGGTACGATGCTGTGCCCGCCCGCAAGCCAGAGCACATCGTCCGTCGCCTGGGCATAGAGGTCGAGCGCTTGCGGTAGGCTTTCCGCAAGTTGGTAGCCGAATGATGGCGGCTTCATGGCTCCCTCCTAGGACGGCTCAGCGACTGCACGCGTTCACTTCTAACCGGTTGGTCATAAGTCGCAGGAAGTGCAAATGCTGGCAACCCCAAAATGAACAGCTGGTTACAAATATAAAGCAGCGGCCTTGAGTGCTTCGTGATACTCAGCGCTCTGGAAACGCTTTTCCGCGTAGACGAACCGAGCAACGGGAAGCGGCCCTTCGGCTTTGCACTAAGCGGCTATCGCCGCCGGGCAATAAACCCACAAGACGACATTCAGCCGTCGTTCCGCGTTCCCCAACTTCAGACATTCATCCATGTCCGTCCGACGCTTGACCAGCGATGGCGGAAATGGCGAGAAATGGGATTGTTCAGCCGTTCCGGGCACACCCGTTGAATGGCAGCTATCGTCAGGATCAGACATCCGGCGCTGGACGACACAGTATCGCGGAATGAGCAAGACTGACTCATTGTGTTCCGGCAGCTATCGAGCGTCCCCGCGGCGATATTCAAGGACAGAACGTCGATGACTTCACCCGTTCTCATCCCTACACCAACCTTTCGGGGGCGAAACAGTACACAGGGGGATGCGTGGTTTCAGAAACCCTTGCGATCATGAGTAGTGGGGCAAACTTCCGTGGCGACTTGCACGTCCACGCGAGGCGTTCGACCGCCGTGCTGCCGTCTATGGGATCGCCGTCCGTGGTTGACAGACCCGCCGCCCCACAAAAATCGGAAGCGCGATAGGATGCCGTCAATCCGCCCCTCGGTGTTCAACCAGCGCGTACGCGCCGACGGTGGCCCGTTCTTGATCATCGAACCTTGCGAGGAGCATGAAGGCTTCAGCATCGACGTGATCTTCACCGATACGCCGCCTGCCGAACGGACTGGCGATTATCCGTGCGAACGGATCCTCAACGTGTCCCCCGACCTGTTGCAGATCTACCCGATCAACGTCCGTGCCGACCGCTCGGACTATCTCAAGCGGCGCTATGGCACGCTCGAGACGATCGCGCTCGGCCGGCGGCTCGACGAACCCTATCCGATCCCGACGACACCCGAGGAGGTTGAGGGTCTGTTGGAGCTGCTGCCTGACGGCTTCGCCAGGGACTTCCGGCTAGGTCTCGGGCTGCTCTGGGAATATCGTTCGATCTGCGAAGCGCTCGGCGCGCAGGGCCATGTCAAATTGTTGGTCCTGCATGGGGGGCATGAGGCGACGTTCGACCCGCCGATGTTCGTTCTTGGGATCCGCCGCTTCCATGAGATGCGCAAGGAGATCAACCGAATCAGTAACCGCTATCAGCGCGATGCGCGGCGCGACAAGCAGCTGCACGCCTATCACGAGCTGTTCCACGCGGCCGATCCCGCGCTGTTCCCCCAGCAGAAGAAGACGCTGCGTGCCGATGCGATCGCCGACGCGACAGGCGGCGGCCGCGATCGCGTCGTACTGTCGAAGCGTGATCGCCGCGCGACGGTCGGTCTCCTGCGCTCGAACCTCGAGGCGCTGGCCGAATCCGAACTCGACGCACTATTGTCGCTCAAGACCCAGATCGAGGAGGTCACGCTCGAGCAGTTGATTTTGCGGTTCACGGAGATGCTCGAGAAGGCGCTGCCCGAGGCAAAATGGCAGAGCTTCCTCACGCAGAACCCATTCATTCTCAGCCTTGCGTTCTCGGTGCCGGCGCTCCTAGTCGAAGAGCAGGCCTATGCTGGCGGTAAGCGCCTGAACGGACGCGGCGGGGCAGTGACGGACTTCATCGTGGCGTCGGCCTCGACCGGCAATCTCGCCATCGTCGAAATCAAGCGGCCGACGACGGAGCTGCTCGGCGCCAAGCCCTATCGTCAGGACGTGTACGCAGCGTCGGCCGAACTGTCGGGCACTATCGCGCAGGTGCTCGACCAGCGCGTGAAACTGCAACGCCAGCTTCCGCTGCTGAAGGAAGACAGCGGTCGCGGCGATATTCAGGATTACGGGATCCGCTGCATCATTGTCGCCGGCCGAACGCCAGACAACGGCCCGCAGCGCCGCTCGTTCGAGCTGGTCCGCAGCACGATGACCGGAGTCACGGTGATCACGTTCGATGAGTTGTTGGGGCGGCTTCAGGAGATCCGCTCAGCGCTCGGGGCGAGGATCGAGCCACCGGCACTAGGCTCCACGCCTTGGAACCGCTCATGAGTGGTTCTCCCACGATACGCGCGGCGCTACCCGAGGACTGCAGCGATACGGAGCGCGAGCGCTTCTTCGACTTGGTCGTGGAAGGCGGCGAGGTTGGCGGCGCTGCGCTGGCAACCAATATCGCCGAAGCGCGCATCCTGGTGATGCTGATCGGTGCTGGGATTGTATGCGGCATCGCCGCACTCAAGCGCCCACGCAAAAGCTACCGTGACAAGACGTCCGCCAAATCAGAGGTAAATCTTGACGCGGCGGCTTTCCCCTACGAGCTGGGGTATGTCTATGTCCTGCCCGCGCTCCAGGGACAAGGTCATTCCCACCGTCTGATTGCGGCGGCGCTCGACCATAGCGCAGGCGTGGGCGTCTTCGCCACGGTCCGGATGGACAATGGCCGGATGCGCGCCACACTTGAAAAGGCCGGTTTCGTGGCCGCTGGCAAACGCTATCCGGGACGTCATAAGCAGCCGATCGGCGCCCTGTTACGCCCGGCCGCCTAGCTATTCGCGCAGCAAGGCTCACTAGCGATCTTTGTCATCCGCTGACCGTTCCTGCGATTGCGGACGCTACCGTCGCTTGCGAGCCAGTTAGTTTCCGCGAGCTGACACAAAGTGGAGCACATTGAGTTCGCCGGCGATACGGCCCGTCATCAAGGCGCAGATTGCCCGCAAACTACTCACCCGCTCCCGGTCGGTCATTTCGCGAAACTCTAAGTAGTCTTCAGAGTTTATTCGAATCATTTCATCAAAGAGGCCGCGATCGATGGCAAAGCTATGAGCCACCTGATTGCGAACCTTGTTCAATCGTTCGACGCTGGGAATGACAGTCGGATCGTTAACCCCAAAGCCCATGAGATAGGCGATCTCAAGCTTGTGGCTAAAGGTGAAGCGCTTCAATGCAGCTTCTTCAACTAGCACGCGCGACATCCCACGAATGTACTGCGTCAGAGCGTACTCAATGATCAGATGCGCCTTGAGGATGGCATATTCGAGGTTCGAAGTCCGAGGAAACTCACTTTTGATGAGAGAAAGCAGGTTCTCAGATATCTCGTCGCAGAAACGACCCCTTTCCTCGTCATCGATGTAGTGCTCCGGGCCAGTTCCAAAAAATCCCTTCTTGATGAAATTGATGTGCCGTCTGAAAGGTCGGTCTCGGTCGGCGAATCTGCCGCATAGTCTGGCTTTCCAGGAGAAGTAATGACGATCAGCGTCAGTCTTGCACGAACCTTGACTAAAGAGGAGCGCGAAGCGCTCCAGCGCTACGGGGCCGACAGCACATATCTTCACGCCTTTGCGCAACGGTGCGAAGGAAATCTGCAACACCATCCTTCATACGCGGACGAATGGACAAAGCTGGCTGGTCAAATTCGGGGGCTCGACAGTGCGATTGCCATCTCGACACTCGATTCCGATGCCATTCTCTACTCGGCTCAGCCCGTTGGCTTCGGCACCCGCGGATCCTTTGTCGGTTCTCCGGCAACGTTCATCGGGATTACGTATCGCTATCCTGGCTTCACCTCGACCTCGACCTCGACCGAATTCAGGGACCGCTTCCTCAGCAAGCGACGTGATGCCGCGTCACGGCCAACGACCCTTGAATTTCACCTCCCTGCGGGTTGGAACGCCATCGACCTGTCACATGGTGGGCATTCCGGAGAATTCGAACTCCTGCTTGCGCGCGACAAACCCTACGAGGTGATTGACGCCACCTACGTAGACGGGGATGTGCTCAACTTGGTTCTCCAACCCAGCACCAACACGTGAGGGGGGCGAATGAGCGATCTTCTCGAAATCCAATGGCGGTTGATTCATCCGCACCCCAGTTGGCCGGACGCGGCGACCGACCCGGTCGCCTGGATCGACCCGAGTAAGTTCGATCTCAAATGGCAGCGTTCGGACCAATGGGTCGGACTGGGCGGCGTTCCGGGAGGCCACGATTCGCGCTATCCGCGCGCTGGCGAATGGATCTGCAACGGCAAACCGACCGACATGTGCCAGATCTACGTGAACGAAGATGGTGTGGGCTTCATTGATGGCCGCCATCGCTTCGCCTGGTTGCGGGACCACGGGGTGTCAGCAATCCCCGTTCAGCTTTCACCCGAGAGCTTGGCCTATGGAATTGGCAGCTTCGAAACCGACCTGCGTACCTCGACGCTCCAGCTCGCCTCACGCACGGGTTCCAATTCAGCGGCGGGCGATCATTGTTGAGCGTCAATCCACTGACCCAACAGCATCATTATTTGCCTCAGTTCTACCAGCGTCGCTGGACCGGCGCTGACGGGAAATTGATCGTCTTAACCATCTGACATCTGTGAACCCTACGCTTTAAGATAAGGGCTCCATGGTGATGACCCAACGCCTTCTGTTAGCGGCGGATTAAAACCATCGGGAAAGCGGACGCCGGTTCAGACGCAGCCGGGGTTGATTGCAGCCGAGCTTTGACCGAATTGAAGACGTGCTCAACGAAGATCATAGGCGCCGCGTGGCTCGGCTACTGCGAGGCGAACGTCGAGTGACTGATCTTGATCGATTGTTTGCTGATTTACGAATGGCGACGCCAGGACGAGCAAGCGTACAGGAGATTGGACACTTCGCAGCGCATCGCGGGGAGAGGGATACGGGAATCAGTCTTCAACGCGCTAACGATATTCAGACGAGCGCGCGATTGTGGCAGCGGCAGATGAACGGGAAGCGGCCGAGCATTGAGGCCATCGGGGAAGCAGGTCGTGCGAACTTCGCCATCATGCCGGATTCTAAGATTCGTGAAAAGGTCGGCCTCTCACGTCAAACCGCCACCCAATCGTTCTCGAAAGGCCTAAGAAAGCTGTCAGCTGGAAAGCCGTTAAAAGCGCGCGAAGCCGACGTCGTGCAGGTCTTTGGCCTTAGTATGATGTGGCAATATGCTCTCGATGATGCGCTGCTCGTCAACGATTTTACCGACTTGCTGGTTGCCGACGGAGCGTTAGCCTCAGACTTCCGAACCGACTTTGAGAAGGTTCACACTTTCATTAGCCTGTATGCACTCTCCATCATGCATGGGTCAAAACTTAAGCTGATAGACGGCGAACTCGCCCAACTGCGACTAGCTACATCCGACGCAGGTCTACTCCGTATAAAGGCCGAAATACCTTTCGTTCAAACGCCCATTCCCATGATGACGATCGTTCCGCTCTTCGAGTCGTCTTTGACTGCCTCTCAGCATTGCGATCCGAGCTTGTTGGTTACGCAGGTCAGCCCATTACCAGTCGACATTGAGGACGGTCGTCTGATCGTATTGGCATAGTTATATGATGATTATACCAGAATCAAAGACTTGAAGACTGGACGGCTGGTTGAGTCTTTATGCCAATACTTGATAATCTGTTGTGGCGTCGCTGCATGACCGAAATGCCGCCATTCAAGGCGCTCTGCTTGCTTTCCAACTCCCGCCGTTCTTTCATCTTTATGCATGACGGCCGCCGAGCGTTAGCAGTGACTCTTCAAACGGCTTAGAATGGTGGAAAGCGGTATAGACGCTCTCGAAGTCTAGCGAGCTGCCCTTTGTCCACGTGGCCTAGTTTGCCGCCGCTGTACCATCATCGGTCAGCTCACTGTAGACCGATGATTTAATGGCGCAGTTTAGGCAGAATGCCGGATGGCAGCTTTTAGCCGTCTTGGGTCGATAGGTGCTGGTCGCATCATTCGATCGACGTTGGTTTCTGAGATACGAGCCTAGACGATCCCCGAACCGCCCATCCGTTGTCGGAAGGGCGGATAGTCCGGTTTAGCCGATGGGTTGCATCCAGACATGCAATCAAATGACACCGTAGATCTTGCCGCGCCGCACGAATGCAGCGCGCGCGCCCTCAAGGATAGCGCACGCCGCTTCCTTAGTATCAGGGTCGTCGATCGAGCCGCGCGACTGGATTCGGGAGCGCTCGCTCGTCGCCTTGAGCACGACGACCTGCTCAGCATCGCCGAGGAAAGCGATGTTGGCATTGTGAGTGATTACGATGATCTGCCGGCGCTCCTTCGCCATGCGGAGCACCGGCACCAGTTGCGAGAAGATGAACTCGCTGTCGAGATTGTCCTCGGGCTGGTCGATAAGCAGCGGGTTGACGCTGTCGGACGACAGCATAAGGGCAAGCAAAACCGATTGTTGCTGACCGAGCGATAGCTGGCTGAACTCCCGGCGCAGGAACGTTTTGTTGCCGGCATCGTCATTGTGCGGCCGCGTCACGGTCAGCTTCGGGCGATCGACGACGGGTACTGTTTGCAGTCGCGCGAGCTTGTCGGGGTCCTGGAAGCGCTTGATGACTTCCTCGGCGTCAGCCTTGGTGAACATGATCACATCCTCCGGCGTGCGCAGCGCCTGGATGGGCGCTGTCGTTTTCGCCCGAATTGCCTCAAGCAGCTTGGGGACCGTAAGCTTCTGCGTGATCAGGGTTGCGCGCGGCACCTGGGTCGTTCGCCATCCCATAACCTCGACGAGCAGGTCATGCCCTAGCGGCGAATAGCCGCTCTCTTCGAACCTGAGCGTAACATTCAGGTCAGCAAGCGCGGACCGCAGCTTGGCGGTGGCCGTGGCCGCAAACGCCTTACGCTTCGCCGCGATCGCGGTGCGCGCGGCCCAGCGCAGTACAACTGCGCCGTCGCGTGTCTCCTTGAGCTTGGTTTGCAACGGAATCCAAGCCTTCAGGTTGGCCAACAAAGTAGCGAACTCGGCCTCGTCCCGGGTTAGCTTGGCGATATAGGCGGTATTTACCGAGATACCCTGGGCTTCGAGCACCGCCTTTTGAGACTGGATGGTCGCGAGCAGCACTTTTTCCTTGCCTGCCCATTCCTGGATCTTGGTCTGAACGAGTTGCTCGAGCGCGGCAGATTGGATGCCGAGGTCGGCTTGCGAGGCAGTCAGCCCTGCTTCAAACTCGTCGAGCTTCGCGGTTATCGCTGCGAACTCGTCCTTGCCCACAACAAGCGTCAACGGGTCGGCGGCTGCGCGGACTTTGCCTACGGACAGCTTTACTGCGTCATAGTTAAGGCTCTCAGCAATATTGCGCGCCGAGGCTACGATCTGCGCGCGCGATGATCGCTCAGCCTCAAGCTGCTGGCTAGTTTCGATGATTTCCTTGGCCTTGCCCTCGGTATATTTCTTGATCTGGCCCCGCACCACGGCAAGGTCGCGCTCGACTTGGCCTATTCGTTGGATGTGACCGCGCGCTTCGCGGATTTTCTCCTCAATGCCGAAGATTGCGACGCGGGCGGACTCTTCCTTTTCGAGCTCCTCGCGAATGTCGGTAAACCGGTCGAGGTAAGCGAGCAACGCCGCGGGATCTTCCTTGGCGCGCTGGCTAATCTGTTGGGTCTCGCCTTGTCCATAGCATTCGATCGGCAGCGTTTCGGGCCCCTCCAGCGGGTCGCTTATGCAGATGCCCGAAAGGTCCCCTTTGCTCGTTGAAAGGTGGTGCTCTCTGCCGGCATGATCCTCAAAGGCAACGTCGACGCGGTCCGGCCATACGTCGGAACCGATCACGCTGTTGCCACTCGGCGTATTAGAGAAGAAGCGCAACGCCTCGAACATCGTCGACTTGCCCGTGCCTCGGCCGCCGATGATACAGGTCAAGTTCGGGCTGAAATGCACTGCCTGGTCGCGCAGGAAGCACCCCGTTAGTCGGATCGCCCGGATCGTTGGTACCTGTTCGGGAAGGGCGTCCTCAAGTCGCACCCGCGCATCGGCGTTCATCAAAGCATAGCGCAGTGAATCGAACGACAATCCATGGACCTTATAGCGCGTCACCTTTTGGTCGCCGCGCGCGTTTCGGCCGAGCGCGTTTAGGCTGTGCGAATCCGAGTTGAGAAGACGGGCTAGCGGTGAGAGCGCGCCTCCCTGACGCTGCGCGCGCGTCCTGCCGATCTCGGCACGGACATTATCGGGATCGTCCGCTCCGAACGTAATATCCGAGGCTGCGTTCTTGAGCTCGATGCCAAGAAGTGCCGGATGGCAAACGATGTCGACCTTGTGGGCACTGCCGCCGGGGATCTCGCGGTCGAGGCCCTTTGGCGCATCGACATGCGCTAGGACGGCGAACCCGCCTAGCGGCTCGAGCCGGTTGAGGCAGTCGATCATGCTGTTCTCCACCCGCGAGTTTGGCGTTCCGCTGTCACGGACGGTCAGCTGGGCATGAAAGCGCTGTAAAGCAGCGAGGTTGGGTAAGTAGCAGAGAAGATGACCTTGTGCGGTGCTCAACTCGACAGCGGGAACAACGAGTAGCGGCTTTCCTAGCGCGGCGTCGATCGCGGCCGGAACAGCGGAGATCTCGTTATGGTCGGCGATAGCCAGGATCGATAAGCCTTCGCCCAGCGCTTCTGCCACGAGCGCTTCCGGCGTAGCATTGCTGTCATTGACGTCGTGCGAGCCGATGACGCTGTGAACATGCAGATCGCCGCGGACGAAGGACGAGCCACTCGTCGTTGCCAGTACATCAGTGAATTCATCAAGTGGTCCCATGCATCCATCCCCAGCGCATTCGCACGTCTCGTTTCAGCGAGTTGCGCTTACCAAAGGAAGTTTGGCAAGGTCGGAATCAGAGTGGGCGTGCATCGCTACGCGGGCTTATCGGCGTTAGGCGCTATCTGAAGCTTCCCATGCTAACAGTGGCAAACTCTGGGCGGGTAGCTGCGGGCGCGCTTCACCTGAATGAAAGTCCACTTACGCGATCTCAGCGCCCGAAAGCGGCCGTTCCGCTTTCCACCAGAACTAGACGTTCCAATTCCGTCCATGGCCTGCTCATGAATGTCATCGACCGCGCTGAAGCCGTCCCAGTCAAAACCGCCAGAAATGCGTTGTCTGCCGCCGTTGTCCGTTCAGCGAGGCATCCAGCCCCGTTCGGTTAGTGGGCTCTCTCGAAGCCGGGCTAAGTACCGCGACCGGGTTCAACAATGACAGATTGTTAATCATGACGCGGTACCTCCGGCGTTGTGATTTGCCCGTGGAGTTTCCGATGCGCGCTGTAATTATTGCTCTTTCCTTACCGCTCGCCGCTTGTGGCGGGGCCGGCGGAAACGTCAGTTCCATAGGATCTTCCGCACCAGGTGGGGCTGTGATCTCGTTGACGCCAACCCCCACACCTACGCAAACGCCAAATAGCACGCAGACGAATCTTTTCGACGTTTCTACGGCAACAAAGTTTGACGCCGTCGGCGCCGTGCATTCGCTTGCAGTCAACGCGGATGGGTCGTCGCTTTACCAAGGCAACGCAAGTACCGTTGAAGCCCCCTCGGGAACGATCAGCTATGACCCCCGTGACGGGGTTTTCGTAATGACGATCGCAGATAGCAAAGCAAATGTTTCTAGAAACATCACGTTCCAAGACCCGGGGCACCGGACGACAGCGGATGCCAATAATGTAGAACGCCAAGTACCACTATTGGCCGGCTTCAATTATCTTCATGTTCTTGATGGCACCGTTCCGCTGACCTTTTTCTACAAACGCCCAAATAGCAGCGGATCATTTGTCTCGCTCGCGGGGTTTGAGCGAAGCCAGGCAAGTGAGGATGGCTCGTCTCTGGCCGAACAAGGGGTGCTGGTTTTTGGAACGCGTTCTACGACCACGCAAACGCCGACGAAGGGGGCTGCACATTTCGACGGCCAGTTCCTGGCGACCATGATCGCTCAGCAAGGCAATTCAGCTCGGGTGCAGCAGTGGCTGGAAGGAATAAGTGCGGTAGAAGTGGACTTTGCGAAACGCACTCTTTCGCTGAGTCTTTCTGGCAAAGTCGGCCCTGCATTCGTTCAGAATAAGCCTGTGGCGGATTCTGCGCTAAGTGTGCCCTCCGGCTCAAGCTTCACTGCGGCTGGCTCGGCCGGTTGGACATCAGCCTCGACAGCTTTTAGCGGCAAGTTTGCTTCAGCCGCCTTCTCTAGCAACGGCACGGCTACTCCGATCGATTTCACGTCTGTCAGTGCGGGTACGGCCACCGCAGGTGCGAGCTCGATCGACGGTACGTTTTATGGTCCGGATGCGAAGAACGTCGGCGGCAACTTCCGGATTGTAGGCGGGATACCAAATCAGCGGATTGATATTCTCGGCGGTTTTATAGGCGTGAAAAAGTAGTGAGCTTTGACGAGGATTCCTCGACATGCGCTTCGCGCTAATCGCCGGCACGGCGATATTTGCCTGTGCATCGCCGGCGTATGCCGCTCCGGAAGGCAACTGTTCCGCCGGTACTTGTCGTATTGAGCTAACGCCGCCGCAGCTACTGGCGGCGGCGGAACGTCTGATTTCTGAGAGGCATTATGCGGAAGCTTTACCTCTTGTAGAAGCATTGCGTCTTGCGCCTGGGTTCAAGTTACAAACAGAATTTCTGGGAGGGTTGATAGCCTCCCGGACCGGCGACTACGCCGGTGCAGTGAATCAATTCATGGCAATTTTGGCCAACGATCCCGCCCAGACCAGAGTCCGCCTTGAATTGGCGCAGGCGTTGATAGCTTTAAAAAAGACGGCAAGCGCCGATCGCCAGCTACGAATTGCTCAGCAGGATACGGAACTGCCTCAGCAGATCGCCAGGACGATACGCACGGTACGCGACACGATACGGAGCGGAAGGACTTGGCGTCTTGACCTGAATATCGGCATCGCACCTGATACTAACATAAACAACGCAACATCGGCTCAATCCGTAACGGTCTTGCTCGGTGACAGCGCTTATCAAGCGGATCTGAACGACGAAGCGAAAGCTCACTCGGGCGTCGGGCTGACTGCCCAGCTTTCCACCGGGTTGCGTCTTCCCATCTCGAAAACAGTATCTGCGCTTGCGGAGTTCGACGCGAATGGGTCGAACTACAGTGGCAGTCAGTTTGATGATTACAACGTGCAGACATCGGCCGGGGGCGAATATCGCGTCACTCCAACCAGCAGCGTTTCACTTGAAGGTGTCTATGCACGCCGTTGGTTCGGCGGGAAGGCGGCGACCGCTCAGATTGGCGCGCGGACCGGGGGGCAAATGGTCCTCGGCAAACGCGATCGCTTTGGCTACCAAGTTGATGTTCGCCATGTTCGAGCTTATTTCGACCGCGGCTACGATGGCTGGCAAGGCGGTTTATATGGAACGATCGAGCACGCTATAGCGCGAACGCTGGTTGTTTCTGCTGGGCCGTTTTTTCGACGTGAATGGTTGCGAGAAGACGCCTTTTCCAACATCGAGGTTGGCGGCAATTTGGGTGTTGGCGGCGAACTGCGCCACGGCTTCAATATAGGCGGCAGCTTAGGGATGTCTCGAGCAGTTTTTGATGCCCCGCTGCTGATATTCGATGTCAAGTCGCGGCGTGACACCCGTTTAGTCATACGGACAACGCTGGGCAACCGTAAGATACGAGTTATGGGATTTTCTCCACAGTTAAACTGGACGTATAATCGCGTTAGCTCGTCTATCGGATTATACGCGATAAAGCGCAGTCGTTTCGAACTAACGGCAGCTAGATACTTCTAGTAGCGTAAAACTGAACGGCCCGACCGGAAACCGAATCGAGCGATGCTGGCAGGTTTCGATTTATCCGGTTGCGGAGACCACAATGATCATATGGCAGGACTAAGACTGCTCGGTCCAAGCATGACAGAGGCGGGCCGCGCTAGCGCGTGTCGCCAATCGTATGTTTGACGACAGGGCGCGACACCCAGCTAAAAAGCGGCCGGACCGCTGTCGCCCATTTCCAGACGCTTGGTACTCCGTTACAACTAGCGAATGTTAGCCACGCCACCTACAATCCCGCAATGCGTAGCGAGCATGGGGGAAGTAAAATCTCAATCAGTGGTGCTGTTTGGGCGCGGTGATGCGCTCCGAACATTCCTTAGCCAAGAAGAAGATCGCGGCGGTCCATTCGAGTTATCCCTTTCGCCTGATGACGACGAAGGAAGTGCTACCGCTATTCTGCGTTTCAGCACGGAGACGCCATATCGCGCGATCGGCGGGTTAATGTACCACGCACCGCGCGCAAACTTGCGGGTGCTAGGGTGGGCGCTTCAACCGCCTTTATGTTCGCCTAACACGAAACGTCCCTGATCCCGAATGTCCGCTATCGCCCACACCCGGACGTTCCAGTGGGTAACTCGCAGTCTCGAAAGCGGACATCCGTTCATCTCGATGATGCCAACTCGCTCATTCATGATTTAAAAAATCAGAAGTTTTGCGTCGCCGTCAGTAACCGACTTCTAGCGTCACGACCGTCAGCCGGCCTTTGACCTTACCAACCAACGTCACGTTGCCACCCGGCCAATCAGGGCCGTTCATCGCCATGATGGCGCTGGACGTCATTTGAGCCGTAATAAGCGGTTGAAAAGTTGTTGCCCCCGGCGCGGTAACAATGGTGGTCTTTGCCCGATCATCGACCCAAGCCCCATAGCCCCAAGCCGTCCCGATCAATCGTAATGAGCGTCCGGAAGGTGGTGCTGGAAGGGGCGACTCATCGAACTTCCGCCGTCCCTCGCATCCCGCCTTGCTCAACCGGCCGTTGGAGAGTGTGCCTCCCTCATAATCGGCTTGGAGCGAGTAGCAGCGGCCATCGTTCAATGAGAGCGTGACGGGCAGAAAACCGGGAGACCACGCAGCAACGACGTGTGTTTTGCTCGTTTCAGCTATCGCAAATGCACCAACAACTTTGGCATGGCCCACCGCCGCGCCGCGCCTATACGCCGGATCGACGTGGATCAGGCTCGACACCGCCGTATCAGAGATGCGGGTTAGTCGCGGCGCACTAGGATCTGAGGGCACCGCGACACCTGGTCTTGATCCGCCGCCACCGTATCCGGCGGGCGGGACGAACTGCGCATGAGCGCTGATTGCTGCGACTGCTATCGTGATTCCCGCGCTCACGCGGGCATATGCTGATGCTTTGCTGTTCTTCATTTGCGACTCCCTGATCGGGGCAGCGTACGACCGTGATGGCAAATAGCTAGCCAGCATGCCGGCAGCTTGGTTGATGCAGAACTCACGGGTTTCGCATCGGCAAAGGAACGGCAGAAAAGCGACTCCGGGGGGCCATAAAAAAGACAAAGCGTTACCTGTGAGCGTATGGTTTCGTACCGACGATCAAGGTGTGTCGCTTCCTGTTCTGGCAGCATGTAGCGTCACGGGGTGAGACTAGACGATCCCCATAATTTCGACGGCTCCACTAAGGGAGACGGCGAACAAGAGACTGTGCACGATCTGGCCGAGGGCCTGGCGGAGCTTCGTTTGCTTGCTATTCGGCTGGACATGAAGGTCGTTGGGGCGCTCATTGGCAGCGCAATCGGAATGATACCTCTTTTGAAGCATTAACTATGTCTATTACGCATGAGGAACACGAGGCCTTGAAGGGCTGTATGGAGGCGGTGCTAGCAGTTGCCGACGCGCACAGCCTGTCTTTGACTGCGGCGCGGATCAGCGGCGCGATTGACGCACTAGCTTCCGAGGTTGGCCCGAAAGTTAGGGCGTCGAGCCCCTCGCCGGTGCCAAGTCGTAAGGTGCCTTAAAGTTGTTGATCGATACCTTTAGTCCTGCCTCAGCCCGCCGGTTAGCGGCGACTAGAGGCCGCGGTCCGTGGTCGCGTCCGCTTGCGCCCACACCCGGTCGTATTCGTCGTCATAACAGTCACGATTGCCGACACTCATTCATCGGCTACAAGGAGATAGGACTAGGGGGGCGGAGACTGTCGCAATGATTGGCTTGTTGGCACTTACGGCAACTACGATAGCTTCCTGTCCGGTTGAGCAGGCGCATTATGTTTTGCGCCACGATCCAAGCGTAACTGCCTACTTTCGCCCCGTCGACAGCGGTCCAGATTGGCCAAGCCATGTTGCGATAGCAGTCCGGCATGAGGAATTCGGTAAGACCTTTTGGTGGCTGCCGTGGAACGGCGGCTCGAACGGGCTCCAAAATGTTGCGTCTACTGACGATGTTACCGCCAAAGGTTGGCAGCCGCCAAGTCCGGATGGGGGGCCTCGTCCATACGGAGACAGGCAATATATCGGAACCGATATCAGGTATAATTTGATCAATCATGTTCCGAAGCAGGGAGAACCTGCTCCGGCTCATATGCTTTTCCGGGACGCGGCGGGTTCCAAAGACACCGCCTTCCTTGACAGACAATTTTTTGATCTTGTTGGTTGCCGGAAGGAAGGCAGTTAAGACAGCGCCACTTTCCCATCTGCCTCCTAAAGCGGACCGACCGCTGTCCACCAATCTCGGCTATTCGGCTTCCGCCGATAGCGGTCGGCGCGATCTAACGGTATCAAGGGGCTATCTGAGAGAGCAGTCTTTAGCATGACGTTCTTAATCGCGATCGGTGCACCTGTTATCATCGCGATGCTGGTCGCATATTTGCTATTCTATCGTTTGATAATTTGGGCCTTGTTCTCGCTGGTTGGCCGTCTTTCACCTTATCTGCCGGGCGGGCGTTACCAGTCACAAGCCGATCCCGAAAAGTATGCGCCACTGCGAAAGCCACGGAACGGCAGCTACTACTGATTTCGAACATTTTTCTTGCGATCGGGACTACAAACTGCGGCCCCATTTTTAAGTCTATTATGGGTGTGTTGGCGCTGCTTCAAGGTAGAGATAGAAACCGGCTATTTTTTGCCCTTTTACAAAATATGTAATAATTAGTTCGTGCTTGCCGGTTCGGTTTGACGCAGAACCATACGGACACATGCGCTTAACGTCGACAAAGCGAATGTCCGATCGAACGGGATCTCGTTGAGCCGTTTCTTGCGTGCTGGTTATGTGGCAACCATACTTTTCCAGTACGCCCAAGATCGATACCGTCTCTTTATTTAGCGGACCGCCAACATCACCCATTCCAAGCTGAGCATCAGCTGTCAGCATAGTGAGTGCGGTGGGCCAATCCTCCTTCGCGCTTGCTTCCAATAGACGTTGAACAACTACGGCTGGCGTCTCGACGTTCGACATCATCATAATGTGAGCGGCACCAGCCAATAATGCGACAGTGAGGCTCATAATAATTTACCTCGGCATTAAAGCACTAGCTTAGCTTTAAAGCGGATTGGCGCAAATCGAAAAAAACTCGGCCGACCTGCCCTTGCCCTACCTACCGAACGAACGTCCGCTTACGCCATCCGCCTCCTCGATAGCGGACGGTCTACATCCCACCAAACCCGGACATTCACGACCGACACGCATCGGATTTATGCATCAAGCGATGCCACGATTTCAGCGGCTTCGAGCCTGATGCAAAACTGGTGATTTTGCATCACGTTCGCGCGGTCGATGGTCAGCTATCGAGAGGCCGGAGCCGACGATAGCTGACCACTGATCGCTTTAGTTGGCGCCCCACAATTCGGCACGATCGCGAGCGAGCCTAATCATAAACTCGTCTAACATAATAAGGCGGCGATCAACCTCGGCGGCCGAAACGCCGTTCCAAACGGAATGGTCATAGCCTTCGCGCAATGGCTTCAGGTCATCACCCGCCTGAAAGCGCTCGGCTAACCGCGCTCGCCTATAATATCAGACGAGCCATCACTCTGGTCGGTGTCCCAGGCCTGATCGCCGCAGCGAGGGCGTAAACCGGTCTTTTCGCGCCCCAATGGACCGGGCCTGGGGTAAACGGCTTCTGGCAGCCCCAAGGGGCGGCCATACGGCAGAATTACGCCTTGTTCGGCTTGCGCGCCCGCGCGGAGGAAACCCGTCACCATTTAAGCCGCGGCTCACGACTTTTCACACGCTCTGCGCGAGTTCTGCATCAGGAGTATTTGTCAAAACGCGAAATAAGGATATCGCGCTTGACGATCACGCCAACACGCTTGAGCTATTCACGAGATTTTTAGGGGACCGCTTGTGCGTAATCGATTGGCCGTGTCCGCGGCTGTAGCAGTTTTTGTCGCGGCGAGCCCCGCCTTGGCCGAGTGCTCCGTATCGT
>Ga0265797_10005090_pt1 | contig 19481 bp, 19 predicted proteins | sample P2T30metagenome_FD_192433 | JGI IMG/M metagenome (GOLD analysis project Ga0265797, IMG submission 192433) | Plant litter microbial communities from East Loma Ridge, Irvine, California - P2 T30 | ecosystem: Environmental > Terrestrial > Plant litter > Unclassified | place: USA: California... | reverse complement strand
AAAATATTCGTCCTGCGAGCGATTCACAACGTTCATCCAAAAGGCTCGGAGGGCCCAAGCCTCTTCATAAATCCGATAAAACTTGGACCCAATCGCGAAACTTTGGTCCTGGTCATGGCATCCTCCTCCTCCATAGTAGGAGGCTTCAATCTTGTCAAGAAGTTTGTCGAGGGCTTGAAGTCCTGCTAACTTTATTTCTCCGGTACGGCCTTCGAAAACGTTTATGATGCGTGATACAGGTGCGCGAACTGGGTCCATGTGCTGACCGGGAAAGTAGTGAGCCAACCACGACTGCGCATCCAAGAGGCGCCGCAAAAAGGATTCCTCATCAACAGCGTTCTGCCATGATCGAACGTGCTCGCTGTGATCCCCAAAAACATAGTCATATGCTGAACGATGCACCCACCCAATGCATGTCGTTGTGTAAGTCTCTGTGATATTTGTCGCATGACTGAAAGAGCGCTGCCCAACACCGCTAGAGAGCGGATTACTCAGAATATCCAGCCCAAATTCCTGAAGGTCATCGTCATCACTGTCGAACATAGAAATTTTCGGCTGATATGTTTCAAGTAAACCTTTGGCTTGTGCGATGACGCGGTGTTCGACTACACGGCAGTCCGCCACAAAGTCATTGAGCGAGTGGTGTGGGCTCGTGTGTAGAAATGCAGTCATAACAGGTACGGAAATGTCCGAAATAACAGGCTGATGGTTCTCCTTACTCCATTTGAGAAGGAAGAAACATTTCGACAGATACTCGCGATGCTCTCTGTCAATATTGGAGAACATACGCGCAAACAAGGCTTCAAGTCCAGACGGCATAGCTCGAAGACGCTGCCGTAACATGTCCGCGTCATCTCTCGATTCGTATCCAGATACCAGAGACTTAGAGACAAGAGCAGCCCACAAGAAGATGCCTTCGGCGTGGTGGGAAACATCGCGGACCGTCATACGGAACTCCCGAGGATCACGAAACACGTCTTCACAAGGCTTGAGCTCCCCATGTACGAACAACTCGATGTCGTCGTAATTTAGGTCCTGGAGCCTCAAAGATGGGTAGGAGCCAAGCTGTCTTGTCAATGCTGCCTCGGGTCTGCTGGATAAGCAGAACTTCGAATGTGATCCGTTCTGCAATCCAAGTATGAGGGTTGTCAAAGCTGTGTAATTACCCTCGAATTCGTCCAGACCGTCGATGAGAACAAAGATGCGATCTTCACTGAAGTACGACAAAGCTTTCTCGATGGCACGTTGAAGCCGTGCTTGGGTCCATGTCCTTGCCGGTAGTGAGGTTTCACTAGAGTTGAGACTGCCGATGATTTCTGGTTTAGCGTACGCAAGTTGGTACAACAGAGATTGTAATACGCCAGAGATGCTTCTCTGTATCTCCGAACCAGCTCGCCAGAAGAAAAAGCTAAGGACGTGCAATCTCCGTCCGCCGGCCCAGATCTTCAGGAGCTCTTGTGTGCGCTCGTGGCTTTCGATGAAAGACATCAAGCTGGATTTGCCTGAGCCCGCCTTCCCATTGATCCAGAAAACGGGTTGTGAGCTTCGAAGCCACTTGGAGAAGCGACCTTGCACCATGGCCTTGGAGTCTTGGTCAATCCGATTTGAACCTCTCATAAATATCCACTCGAATGTGCCAGTTGCAGGCTGATCTATTTGACGATGGCGCGCAAACATGTGAGGATGCTCCAAACTTTGCAAGAAAGCATCGTGTATATGTGATATTTGCAAGCGGTCGAGTCGACCTTGTACCTTTGTCCCATTGTCGGAGATGGCTTTCCCCGAAGCTCTGGAAGTTTTGCTCAGACTGGCAAGCGCTTTGTGGGTGGTCTCATGTGCAACTGTAGAGCGTTTTTGGACAGTAGAAATCTGATTATGCGTCGAGTCGTGCATCCGCTTGAGTTCCGGGTATACAACATCCTCCAAAGTCTGACTCATCCTGCCATGAGTCTGAAGCAATGTGAGTACCTTTTCGCGTGTGTCCACGCTGACAGCAGTCTGGAACCTCAACTGGGATTTCTCAAGTTTGTTCTGGATTTTCTCGATCTTCTTCTGGTCTTTCATAGCGCGGAACGCAGCTCTCGCTGCTCCAAAGCGCTTCTTCTGCGCGATTGCTCGAATTTCCGACAACAAATCTTGCAATTCTACTGCAGTGGCAGAGCATTCTTGGCTGCATTGCTTGATGGATCGCGACGTATCTTGCGGGAACGCATCCAGTGTGACTCCACTTTGTATGAGTCCAAGCTGTTTTGTCGACTGCTGAAGCTCAGCGTGTAACGCAATCGTGTCGGTGTCGCTGTCTCGGATCTCTTTGCACAGAGCAAGAGCCTTCAGGCCGATCTCAACAAACTGAACGACGGCTGCTGCGACTCCTAGAGCAGTGGCTGGATCCATTCCAGAGACAGCGGTTATGTGGATGAAACAGAAGTGCAGCTGTGCTGCCTGTTGTCTTCGGCCTTAGGGCATGGTTACTGTAATTCAGCTGTGCCACTCATTCATGCACCATGCCCCACGAGCTGAGCGACTAGTGCTCGCTTACAGTCGTAGCGGCGAAGTACGCGTTCACATATTTCGACGGCCGCAGACACGCATGTGCTGAAACGGTAGTTGTATCTACTTACACCTTATGCTAAGCTCACATCGAATTCTATCATATATATCAGCTGAAATCGCCAGCCAATCAAATCCACGTGCCGACGACTTTCTTGATGTGCTTCATGAACTTGAAGAACCCGACTGCGTACTCGACGTTGCCCTCGGGATCCACGACTCGGGCTGGCCATGCAATACCGGCACCGAAGAGACCGGGCAACTTTTGCAGCTTGCCTTCGCCGTTGCCACCGTTGCCAGCATACTCGAAGTGACCATTCTCGTGGTCGAACACTGGCTCGATCGCTCGGCCCTCACTGGTCTTCAGGGTAGGGATTGGGTCACGGCTGTAACCGATGGCCTGCACGTAGAAGTCCATCCCTTGAAGGTGCTGCTCGTACGTCTCTTTCTCGGCGCCGGCTTCGTAGGCGACCTTGGTAACATACTTAGACACATCGCTGTTAGGCATCGTGTCGGGCTCAAGATTGTTGCGAGCCCATTCGGCAGCTTCACCCTTGAGACCTGTGTTGTCACGAAGGATCCAGCCATCACGCTGTTCGGCGTAACGCAACTTGTGGCGAGTCAGCCAAGTGATGCGCAGATCTGGCTTGCTGGTGCTAGCAAGTTTATAAAGGTTCATCAGAACGAGGATAGCGGAGTGAGAGGCACCGACCACCGCGATCGAGGTTGGTCCAAGCGGTGAAAGCGTGGTTGAAAGCAGGGTCGGAGAGAGCGCGCAATCCAAGTCGAGATTGTGCAAGCTGGGAATTTCTACTGGCAAAGGCGAGTTGTTTGGTGATGAGCCTGTGCACATGACGAGGCGGTTGGTAACTACTGGTTTGTTGCCACTTGCTGACGAGTTCATAGCGCTGGCCAAGTTCACAGTCCACTTCTGGGTGGACTCGTCGAGTGTAGCTTCGGTTACTTGTACCTTGCAGGCGAACACTCCAGCAGTCTTCGAGAGTCCCTCAGTCAACATGAGGAGCATATCCGCTGCATGGCTGAGCTGGCAGCTTTTGGCAGGATCCAGGCTGCGAAGAGTTTGGAGCTTATCCGGCTTTCCCGATACGGAGACTCCATCACTCTCGCTCGGTTCTTCCCAGCGTGATCTTGAAGGAGTGTTGCTGACGATCTTTCTGAACGGTGCCACAGCCGTGGCATATTCAATGAAGAGAGCGACTTTGGTGTTGGAAGGCACCTCTCTGTAGCAGCGGTTGATGCGTCCACCGTCGAAAGCATTGTCGACCCACAGGATGGGTTCGACCTTCTGCTCAAGCAAGTTTCCAACGACAGTGATACCAGCGGGACCGCCTCCGATAACAACTGCCTCGTAATGTTCGGTGGGGCTGGCCATTGTGGTTGCGTTGCGAGAAGTTTCCGCTGTGCCTTTCGGTCCAGGTTCCGGCGATTTGTTGCGAAGAGTCGATAGTTGTCTTGAAAAAGCTGATGTCGATGGAGCATTTACAGTAGCAAATGCTCGCCTGGTCAGCACCGCAGGACTGAGCGACGCATCTTGTACGCAGCTCCTGCTGGTCACCCCGCAGTAGAAGCGAGGTGTTGACAGCAGTAATCGTGAATGCCGCGCAACATGCCTTGAAGTCGCATCGCTAGTGCGTTTGGCAGCAGCATGTGAGGGCCGGGCCAACATGAAGGGCCAACGATGCCTCGTGCAGCAGACAAGGAGCAGTGGCCACTGGCGAGAGGTGGGATGAGAGCTCGGACACGAGCCACGTGCAGGACGCCTGGGTGCTGCAGCGCGAATAAGGAGACACAGATACGCGGTGATCCTGGAGAGCAAGCAGAGATAGGGACCGACCAGGTACGCGCCGGTTTAATCGAGCTGCGCCGGCTGTAAGCGTAGTGGTGATAGCGCCGCGATAGCTATGCCGTATGGTGGTCGCAGAGTCGTCCAAGGCTCCAGTTATGTTTCTGTATATGGTATACAGCTTGAGCACGCAATGTCCGGGCGTATGGGAGTCAGGATGGCAAGGTGAGAGGATGTTGTTGTCCTTTAAAGCAGAATGGCCGTGAAAGGCAGATCCGAAGTCGGCTATACTCAGCCGAAGTCGTCGATGAGTCGTGCCAAGAAGAACCCGAAGAAGATGTCGATGTTTGGTATGATTTTCATGATGGCGACATGGACATGAAAGCGAACAGATGAATCGACAAAGTACGAAGCTAGCGGAAAGCCCCACAGGCACTTGCAAGATTATTAAATGTTGCCGTCGTCGTCTTTGCCACAACCAGCGAGCACGCCATCCCGCCCGCACCTTGAACCCTGCATAGAGGGAACGCTCACATATCTGCATATGATATTGCAGTGACCATAGCAATGGCAACCATGGTAGGTCTATTTAACGTCACGGCATCATTGATGGTCTTTTTTGGTTGATTCATGAGTATTCCGATGACCTCTCACGTTTGTTCGTTGTTGGAGTTATTGATGGTAGGTCCAACACAAGTATGTGTCTAGAACGATTTACTTCGATTTCGAGAGCGACATGTAGACTTATGCTTGGGGTGCAGGTCTGGTTTGATAATACATTGTTTTGTTACAGTAGAGATCATGAGGTAAGCTCGGTCATCAATCATCAGAGCTCTTCTTTCGCCTGTCCGCCGTACTTCTTCAGGAGCGTCTTGATCATACTCACAGCTCCATATCGATAGTGACCACCGAACCTAAGCAAGTTGGAAAGTCAGTATATGGCTGCAAGCATGTAATTGACCGATATACGTACATGGCGTGATGGTTCAAATGGTGGTACAGCTCGTACAACATGACCCGATCGTCATATTCCTCGACCGGTTCGGTCTTCGGACAAATGCTGTGATATTCTTTCAAGAAATCGCCGCCAAAGCCGCCAAACCTTGATATTTTGTTAGTATCGAAGCTACGCAGATGATACCTAAAACAACTCACATCTTCATATCTCCAAGCTCATACTCTGAATGGGCATAGCACGCACTGCTGTCGTACGTGACTTCTTCAGCTTCGCCCATTCCAGGGAGTTTGCCGACGGAGGCGTTGCCACTCCACAAGTCGCCATGGACGACCACAGGCTGCACTCCCTTGCCACCATTTAGGTGATCGTCGCCGATCAGTCTAGGCACGACTTCGTTGCATAAACGATCGACCAGAGTGGTGAGTTCTTCGTCCTTGCCGTTTGACTTTCGTGATGACTTTTCAATGAACCTCAATCGATTCTCCACGAAAAAGTCCGCCCAGCTTGCGTTATAGTCGTTGGGTTGCTGGGTGTCGCCACAACATGTAGGTGTCGGGAATCCGAACATGGGCTTATCGTAGCCGGATGGAATAGGTGCTGGCGTCGTATGTAGCTTTGCTAGCTTCCTGGCTAATGAGTCGCCAGCTGCTTTGCCGCGACGGCCGGATGTGATTTCGAGAAAGTCGGTTACCAAGAACGACTTTCCTGATCCGTCTGCAAGCAAACCGTGTCCGTAAGATTGTGGGCAAATAGTCGGGACGGCGTCGTGAAGGGCTCTGAGAGAGGTGTGTTCGCCTGCGAACATGGCATCGTTCGGACCTGTCTTGATGAAGAATTGTCTGAAGTATGTCGGTGTTAGTTGATACTGGTCTGATGGACCAAGCATGACCGATCAGGTCCTGGCAACAAGCTATACACAATCAATGCTGAGAATATGGGCATATGTTGAAGCCAAAGTTACAGGCAGGCGTTTGAATGTCTCCAATGATCGTGGTAACACTTACTTTTCGGAGCCGTCAGGCATAGCAGCTTTTATCTTCGAAGCCGAAGCTGACGAACATCCACCACCACCAGTACCGGCGATGCTTGCATTGCTTGGATCGATCTTGAGCACTGAGGCGACAGCGCTGTCGATTTGTGAAGGCATACTGGAGAAAGATCTGATGGCACGTTTCGTAGCAGAAGATAGCATGTGAGGTGTAAGAGCTACATGCGATTTCTGATGAAGTGAGATGGAAAATACCTTACAGAGAGATCGGAAATATGGATCAGAACCCTTCTATGACGTTGTCCTGAGAGAGCCTATTGGGAGGTGATGTTTCAATGTTGTCGCCACCCTCATTCAAGACGACTGTATAGCGCGATGAGAAGACCAAAAGCATTCACAACACCATCTTACTAGTTCATGTAGGCAGATATCGGAAGGTCGGCCATCGGAAGCCAATACACGTGCGGCGAGGAGTGTTTGCCACTCGATCTTCCATTTCGGTAGGCTTTGTCGTGCTCTCCCCGCTTAACTGCTTCAGACCCATGCAGTGACGCATCCATCATAACCCTCCGCCCGCCTCTCTTGCGCTCTTGCTCCTCCTCCCACCAGACTCCCTTGTGGAGGTCTATCACCATTATCACCACCAGCACACCGCTCACCACCGACTGTACCATCTACACGCCCTTGCTCGGCACTGTCAACCTCGGCACCTGCACACGCCTGCGCAGCCTATCGCCAACTCCATCCTCGACCAGACGATTAGGACCCTCCTCTCATTCAGCGACGGCAATGTCGTCTCAGCCGCCCGCTCTCTCCAAGACTGCCTCGAACCCGAAGCAGATTCCCGGCGCCTCTTCGACTACTCCCTCCATCTCCACCACCCAGGCTTTCTTCACCAACACCAACGGCGGCGTCCGCGCCAACTCTTCGACTCGCAACGCCGCTCCGCGCAACGCTCAAGGTGCGAAGCCGAAGCACAAGTCGAAGAGCAAGGCTTCCTACCGACTCGTGGATGAGGATGCAGAGGCAGAAATGGCCAGTATGCAGAATCCAAATGGTCGCCGTGGGCAGCAGAGCATAACGCACTTGATGAACTTTGCCCTTCCCCCAAGGCCGCAGACTCATACGCACCAGTTTCGACACGGCGGAAGAAGAGGGGAAAGGAGAAACACTACTTGGGGCTTGGGAAGTGGGTACCATGCTACGGACAAGGCGAGGTGAGTTGTGGGAGATAAGAACGTGCAATGGCATGAAGTTACTGTACTGACACAGCTGAAGGTATATCCACGCGAACTACCGCTTCATTGTCGATCCGCGCGGAGACTATCGCGCCCAGTCCGAGGACGCAGACATACATCTGGATTGGGACAATGTCCTGCAGGTCATTGTGTCTTCCAAGAGTCAGGCGGCGTCATGCCCGATCTGCCTGGGCGAGCCAACAGCACCACGCATGGCCAAGTGCGGACACATATTCTGCGCGCCCTGTCTGATTCGATATATGCACTCCGAAGACGCTGGTGCTCTGCCTGAGAAACGAGCGCGGTGGCAGAAATGCCCTATCTGCTGGGATCGCATCTACGTCTCCGAGACGCGACCTGCACGTTTCTATGAAGGTCAGGAAGGCGATGCGCCCCGTGAAGGTGGTGATGTTGTCTTGCGCTTAGTCACAAGGAAGCCCGGGAGCACTCTCGCTATGCCTCGTGAGAGCGGCGAGGTAGTCTTCAAAGGTGAGCATATTCCGTGGCATCTCGCAACCGAGGTCATGGACTATGCACATCTCATGAAAGGTAGTGAGGACTACATGAATCAGCAGTACGACGACGCCCTGGCGGCTATCGACCTACTGGAGAAAGAAGATGAACTCATGTTTGGCGAGGATGCCGAATGGACCGGCCGGGCCAAACGTCTGATTCGCGAATCAAAAGAGAAGATCACAGGCATCGGAAACCCTCCTGAGCAGGCCAAGAAGCCAGAGCCCAAACCTGAAAGGGCTCCAATACAATTCAACGAAAGCGACGAAGGTGTGCCGGAGATGTATCTCTCGAAGCACGCTCAGCAAATTACATCAGCAAATGGCGATTCTACAGCCAACAATGCTGCCGACCAAACGCCTAGCGATCATACCACGAACGCAAACTACGTTCCCAAAACAATTGCAGAAATGCGACAAAAACATTTTGAAAAGCCACCACCAAGCGAATATCTTTTCTATCATGGACTGCAACACTACTATCTATCGCCACTGGACATTCGTATCCTGCAAGCTGCGTTTGGTTCTTACAAAAACTTCCCATCTAGCATCCTGCCTCGTGTCGAGCGAGTAAGCAGTGGCCATGTGGTCGATGATGAACTGCGTCGCAGAGTCAAATATCTCGGCCACCTGCCCTATGGTTGTGAAGTCGGCTTTCTGGAGTGTGACTGGACAGACACTGTCAGCCCAGAGGTTCTCAAAGACTTTGCCACTCAGATTGATCGTCGCCGAAAGCGTCACTCAGAGAAGGAAGCACGAGAAGAGAAAGATCGCGTCCGAATCGAGAAAGTATCGGAGAGGGAGATCTCAGCACTCCGTCGCAACAAGCGTCCTTCTATCCCCAACGATCTTTTCTCGGCCGACAACCTCCCAGCACTAGGCGGTTCCACAACGGACTCGTCGGGCAACGAACATGGCTCGTCGCCGCCATTCCCACACCGCACAAACTCGGCTTTCGCTTCGCTCGCTTCGCCAGGCACCTCGCCCAACGCGCAGCGCACTGTCTGGGGCACCGCGGCTGTACAAATGGGCGATGAGTACGCAAACTTGCCGGCTGACTCCGAGTTTGGAGCCGGCGACGGCTGGTTGCAAGGCTGGGAGAAAGAGATGATGCGGGAGGAGGACGAGCTTGTCGCGCAGGCAGCGCAATTGAGCATGGAGAACGGCGGCGATGCCGGCGGCGACGCTGGTGGCAACGTTGGCGGTGGTGGCAAGGGCAAGAAGGGAAAGAAGGGGAAGAAGATCACGCTCATGAGTACCTCGAACCGACGTACGGCATGAGGGTGAGTTGCAACGTCGTGAAAAGGTGTCTTTCTGGACGGGCAATGGTTGAGGCCGTTCAAGCACAGTCGTCGTGTTTACGAGATCTTGCAGATACTAAGCTTGACTTATATGATAACCAATATATGAAATACAACGATTCCAACGTCAATCCAGCCCATACCTACAAGCATGGTCGAAATCTTGCGTGCTCACGTACATCTGCTTGGATCATGATGAATTGTCGAGAAATGTGCAGCCTTGGTCGAGTTGCGTCAGACTGAGATACGTTTGGTCTCTTAAGCACAATTCTAGATTGTCGTCAGTTCTTTTTACAACCGAATGACACCATAGGCGTCTCATGACATCCATAGTACTGCTATCTGTTCCCGCCAGATACAGATAAACACCTAAAGGCTGCTCCAACTCAACCACGTCCAAAAAGAGGATGATATGGCAAAACGAAAGGTCCTACCCGGAATCGAACCGGGGTCGCCCGGATGTCCTACATCACATCGTGATGTCGATCAGAACCGGAAGTGATAACCGCTACACTATAGAACCGTTGATCGGATTTGCTCCCTGGTACCTTCGCATGAGATTATATAGCTGTTCAATCTTGCTGTCCGACCAACGTGATGCTTGACCAGAATCATTGATCTTTACAAGGACAAGACCTTCGTCTAGATATCTTAGCATGCTTTCATCCTTCAATCTCAACATCTGTAGACTGGTATCGCCGAAATGACAATCCTGATGTGGTTGTTCTTGAGCGGTTGATACTGCGGAGCGTTGTCGCAAGGCCAGGCTTTATTGAAACAATGCTTCACAAGATATAATTCGGGTTATAACCACACAAATGACACTTTAATGCTATAAGACTGTGCTGAGTATCTTTTGAAGCCACCTCAAATTGGAATATACGATTTAAGTTGCTCTAAGAGCACCATATGTGATGGTATTGAAAGAGAAGAACAAATCTACCAACCCCAAGCACTAACCCTACGCATTGGTATGTCGAAGCTTCGGAGAGATTCACAAGATTGGTTGTCTACTTGTGGATTTGATTTATGTATTGTCAAGAAAAGAATGGGTTGATTAAAACATATGTCCGATCACTTCCACAACGATTGGAGTTCTATCAAGACAAAGCATAGCTTTGAAGAAGATGAAGTGGAGTGAGTATAAAATACCACGAAGCCACGTGAAGACGCGGTTAGCGCGAAAGCTACAATCAAGAAAGCCGAAAGCAATTGGAGCTCCCCGCGACGCACAACTCACACCCGATAAATTATTCCATCGATCATGTATTTCAGCGTCCACGCCTCCGATTCCTAGCATTGTTTGCTTCGCAGTGCAAGCTGGTCTGCACATGTATGCCACTCTACAAGCTACCTTAGCATCTAGGCCGCTTTGAGACAGTGCATGTCAGCTCGGGCTCTCTTTGTCGTGCGGAGCTTATGCGTTTGCTTCTGGCCATCTGCAGCGACACTCAACCAGCCTTGAACGACATACGTCTATATATTAGGCATTGTACCTATCCATTGTGAGCGCCAGTACTGCGACTCACCAAACAGTAGAGCCTTTTCCATCCAATCGAAAACCCGGGATCTTACAACTGGAGCGATCCTCTCACCAAAATGCTAAGCGACAACGAGCTGGCCGAGACCAGCTTAAAGCTACAAGACTTCCATCTGCAACACGCAAAACAGCAGGAGACGTTGGCCGAGGTGCTGGAGAAGTATGGAACGCTCATCGAAAGCTACAAGCGGCTGAAGAGCGATTATGAGGAAGAGAGAGACTCTCGGGAGCGTTACAAGCAGATGGCTAGGGGACAGGAGCGCAACCCATTTGTCCTAGTACTCGTGGACGGTGACGGGTATATCTTTGACGACGACCTTGTCAGCAGCGGCGCTGAGGGAGGACAGAGAGCGGCACAGCTGCTCAACGAGTCAATCTTGTCAAGCCTACGTACACGTGGTCTGGAGAACTGTCGCATTATGGTCCGAGTCTACTCAAATTTGGCCGGATTATCCAAGACACTCAGCAGAATCAAACTATGCGGCGCAGAGAAGCGTTCGCTTGCGTCATTCGCCGCCAACTTTACACGATCAAACGAACTGTTCGACTTCGTCGATGCTGGTGAACTGAAGGAGAATGCAGACTCGAAAATCCGCGCCTTGTTTCGTCAGTTCGTCGACAACACACAGTGCCGACACATTTACTTCGCTGGCTGCCACGATGTAGGCTACATCAACGAGCTCATCCCTCATAGGAACAACCGTGATAAGGTGACCCTAGTAAGGAACTATGCCACTCATCCCGAATTCACCAAATTAGGTATGAGGATCGAGGACTTCCCAGGCATCTTCCGTTCCACACCCATAGATCCTTCGAATGTTCAGCCTTACAAGGCTCCACCCTCGGCGAACAAAGCCCCGTCGATATCTAACACATCAGAGCAAGCCAAGGCGAAGCCTTGTTACTTCTTCACCAAAGGACAGTGCAAATATGGCGAGGGCTGTACCAACTTGCATGTCAGATCGACGAATGGAAGTACACAAGACCAGTCGTCGTCGACCAACGCTTCCTGGCGGAACACTGCACCGGAATCTAAATTTGGTCCTACCAGCGACAGCGAGTTTATGAGAAGCAATGGTCATACGCCGAATCTGTCATCTTCACACAGTAACAGTGATCAGACGGATCCCGACTTCTCCGCTATGCTACCTCACGCCGACAGCTTTCCACCTGGCTTCGTCGCGGTCAACTCCAAAGGAGAACGTCTGGATATGTACATTCCGCCTGTTACAGCAGAAGTAAAAAGCCGATTCGCCAAGCGTATTGCTAACCGGAAGCTATGTAACAAATTCCACCTCGCCGGCGACTGCCCGGATCCTGACTGCCCATTCGACCATTCACCGATCGATGAAGACCTCCGCAACTACCTCCGCTCCATTGCTGCTGCCACCCCGTGTACGCGCAGGAGTGGGTGCAAGAATCTGACATGCTTGAACGGCCACGTCTGCCAGAAGCCAGACTGCAAATACAGAGGCGGCAAATCGTTCTGCAAGCTGCCTGGCCCTATGCATTACGTTCAGATTCAATTCAAAGAATGGATCCGAGCAGCCTCACCGCCGCAGGGCAAGCGCGAGAGCTCGCAGAGCAAAGATGCCTCGGGCTCACCAACGCCGCCACCACAAGGACAAGGAGAGTACGACAGCCCTATTAGAAGCCCCACCAGCAGTGTCAACGCCACCAGATCTTTCTTCGGTCTCAACCGAGGTATGTCGGAGGACAGATCTGTTGGTCCTGCTGCCGAGAGTGAGGATGAATACCTGGCTGGCAAAGCCGGCGCGAAATTAAACCTCGACAGCGACCTGGACTAGGAAATACTCGGTCGTCGGTATGTGGAGGTAGCTGTACGGAATCTGCTCCGAAGGAATAGGCAGAATGGGGATGATATGCCCGGACGCAGGAGACGCAGGAGAAATGTCGATCAGTAGATGCTTAATGCAAGGCTAAGAAAGCTTATCTTTGCATTGGCCAAATGCTAGAAAGGCGGGGACTGTGCAGTGTGGATATACACATGAGGATTGGGGTCGTATTCCTACAGCGCGAGAGGCCATTGATTGTCGAGGCAGAGGCAGAAAGAAGCTAGGTCTGGTTGTAGCTACTATCACTGAGCAGGTGTGAGAGCCTGCAGAGTCGTGTATAAGAGCTATAGCAGATAGCCAAGCGGTGTAAAACTGTACAAGTGTACAGCTACGTACAGTATAAAGAAGATCGACGGAAAGTCAATACCTCGGTTAATGGCCCCCAACACTCGTAGGATCGTGAGGGCGAGTGCAGACCGAGTAACGTCTGCGCTAAAGTATTAGCCCTGCCATCAGGTGTACTGACAGCACTATAGCACCGGGTAAGTACCTACCTACACACGTGCAGTAGCTGAACCCAGACAAATCGCGATTGGCGGTAAATTGGGGCAGAATTCCTGTAACGCTTCCCTTTGGTATCAACCTTCGCTCATGGTACTACTCTCGAAACAGCAGGAGATATATGGCATTGGTGATTCGATGAGATGCCCTCAGCACGTTCCATCAAGGCAGAGTTGTTAGGTGTGTATAAGAGTAAGTCCTTGTCATGCATTTCTTCGAAGACCACCAGCATCATCACAGACAACCATCACAATGCGTGTTTCCAACATTCTTCCCGTCATACTCGCAACTCTTGCTTCTTCTCCTGCCGTGTCTGCCTATGCCAATCCGGGAGCATGTTCAGGAGTCTGCAACAACGCCCATGATCCCAGCATCATCCGCCGCCAATCCGATGGTACTTACTTCCGTTTCTCGACCGGCAACAAGATAGCCATCCACACGGCGCCATCTCTCTCTGGCCCATGGACCTACAAGTGCGCCATGCTGCCATCAGGCTCAAGCATCCCACTCAACGGCAACCAAGACCTCTGGGCCCCAGACGTCATCCAGGTCGGCAACACGTACTACGTGACCTACACAGTCAGCGCTTTCGGCGGCCAGGACAGCGCCATCGGACTGGCAACGTCTACGACCATGGACTGTGGCTCTTTCAAAGACCTCGGCGCCACGGGCGTCGAGTCTCGCGCAGGAGACAATTACAACGCGATTGATAGCCAGATTTTCAAGGACGGCAACTCCTATCAGATGCAGTTCGGGTCCTTCTGGAGCAATCTGTACCAAGTCAGCATGAACAACCCGCCTCTCAAGGCCACGGGCTCCCATCGCCATCTTGCGTTCCAGCCGGCGGGCACTCACCCCGAAGAGGCGCCGTATATGGTCAAGAATGGCAACTACTACTACCTCTTCTGGTCTGAGGGGTCTTGTTGTCACCTCGACACTGAACGCCCTGCGCCTGGGGCGGAGTATAAGATTAAGGTGTGCAGGTCGTCTGAGGCTACTGGTGGATTTGTAAGTCGCCTCTTTGATCGTGACTAATGATGTGAAGTCTGTGCTAATTGTCGTGCGCAGGTCGATGCTGCTGGCACGTCTTGTCTGACTGGCGGTGGAAATGTTGTCCTCGCGTCACATGATAATGTTTACGCACCTGGTGGACAAGGTGTTTACAACGATCCGGTCGAAGGCTGGGTTCTTTACTACCACTATGTCAATACCAATATTGGGTACGCTGATGGACAGAAGCAGTTTGGTTGGAACAGGATTTCTTGGAACAATGGGTGGCCGACTGTGTAAGGCAACTGGGGTCTGAAATTGCGCATCATATGTACCTTTAAGAAGAACTGTTGACAAACTCGGTATTGATCGGTGTATACCTTTCGCCGAGACCCTTTACTCAGCCGAAAAGACTCTGAAGCTCTTGATCTCCCAGTACGCGTCCTCGAACGCAGTGGCATTATTCGCCACAAAGTTATGGCAGGTTCCTGGACAATCGCCTTGGCCGCTGTATATTGATGTTGCTCCAGCCCAGTCGCCGCAAAGAGCGATGTTCATGATAATGCTGGCGTTTCGGAAATGGTTGCCGATGTTGCAATGAGTATTGGGGAAGTCGGCGGTCGGTTCGCCCCACGTCGAGGGATCGGGAGCGCTGGTCGTAGTGTCCGCGAGATCGTCTGGTTCGTTGCCGCGACCGAAGAACCACATGCGAATTCCATCGCTGCGCCATTCCGTAGCATAGATACCACCGCCGTTCTCGTTGAACGCTGCACCTGAGCTTTCAGTGGGAGCTTGCACGCCACAGCCTGCGTTGCCGTTCGCTGAATGTAGACACTCCTCTTCGAGAGCTTCGCCAGTCTGCTTACGCTGCACGTTCATCTTGCAGCCTTTGGTTGTATGGAGCGTGAACTGATTGCCGGCAGTTGCGCGGTTGACAGACTCGGCAACATCGATTTCGCCTATACAACCTTGTTAGCTATCGTTCATGACCACGGCTAGTATCAACTAAGCTTACCATTGTCTGGCCAATTGTCATCGTCGCATAGCCACAAAGCAGGCCAGGTTCCACAGCCAACAGGCGAATGCAGGACGTCAAAGATGAACAAGCCTGAGTCGTACTGCTTCTTGGAAGACACGCGAACAGACCAACGACCCGTGCTAGTATTATACTCGTCCGAGGTTGTGTCAACACGTAAGATTGCAGAGCTCTCCGAAGCATTTGTCAAATTATGCGCTGGTTGTGTCGCCGCGTCTTCGGATACGTAGTGCACGAAGCCATTGGTTGGATCGGCCTGGTTGAAGAAATTGAAGCCATCGAAGAAGTTCGGTCCGCTATAGGTATCTTCGAGGCGATACGTGAGTTGACTGTAGCCCGGATATGGGTTATTATTGCGCGTGCCCAGAACAGCACCAACAACGATCGCTACAATTACCACTACGGCGATTGTAGCTGCAACGACCACAACTTTAGTTCTCTTCGTCCATGATCGTGGGCTCCATTGTGATGCTGGATTGATTGCGTTTTCTTTGGAAGGTGGCGTCATGTTGTGGTTGTCCGAAGTGCGCTTTAGTCGGGCACTGGATCGATGCTTCAAATATTACTGATGGATAGTATACTTATTAGATACCATGAGAATTGCTGAGTAAGTTAGAAGCAAGAGATGTAGCAAAGAAAATACAGCACGGCAGAGATACGCTCTCGCAGAAGGAGCATCTCTGCCCTACAAGACTTTCCTTCCCGTCTTGTCTGGAGTCGGAGCGGGCCATGGAGAGCCTATCAGCATCCATCGCGAGAACAGGCGCACTGAAAGACCATCGAACAGGAGGGCCGTGTGCTGCATTGCTAGTGTTGAATTGCGTGCCATTATTGTGGGAGATAAGATCGCTTGAGCAAAAGTGTTGACGAGTGCCACGACGCGAGACGCGCAAGATGGCAGGAAAAAGCCCCACAACCAAGCCGGATTTGTGTGGCGAGAATTCCGAACGTCAACAAATCGATGCGTCTTCCATTACTGACACAATGAATACCAGCAAGACTCTTTTCCTGATCTATCCTCGCGGTTTAGGTTCAAACTCCGTACTGGACTCTCAGTGGCAGGGCGAGCAGTACGAATTTTGAAGCCAGACTGCAAGCCATTGAAATTTGGAAAGCGCCGATGGATCAAACTTGCAATCTACAGTTTTTTCAAGGAACATCTTCAGTGGCCACCTTGAAACGTGAGAGAACAAATATTGGCGAAACCATCCTGTTCTAGACAAGATGTCAGACTTGATTTTTGACTACAACGAATATCTAAACAAGAAGGAGTGACAACTCCCTTCTTCAGAACCACTACCTACGTCTCTCCTCTCACGACATCCACTTGGACAGCTTCCAATGCGCCTGCGCAACAAACCATCTAAGAGACGGTGATGGAAGCAGATCCAGAGCCACTGAAGGACTCGACAGCAACGACCTGGTAGTTGAAGTTCTTGTTGGCGAAGCCGTGCTTGGCCCAGGCGTTGAAGTGGTTGGCAGTGGTGACGGTACCGGAAGTACGCTTGTTCTGACGGACAGACCAGTACTGGGTGAAGGTGGAGGTACCAGTGATGGAGGGCTGGTTGGTGCGAGTGTCGGTGCAGAGAGTGTAGACGGAGCCGTCAGAGGTGATCGTGCCGAGCTTGGTCACGCCGCCGGAGCAAGGGTTGAAGGAGCCGTAGCTCTCAACGACGTAGTACTCGGCTTGCGGGTTGTTAATCCAACCGTAAACGGCGAGGTAAGAGCCGCTGTTGCCGGGAGAGTAGGTGCCGGAGTACTTGATGGTCCTGCCAAAAGTTAGCGGTTGTACAGATCAATCTGGATCTTGAGAGTTCATACCTGGCGCTGCCAGTGGTCCAGCCGAGACCAGCAACGACGTCAGTGCCGCTGTTCCACTTAAGGGAGAACTTTCCAGTGCTCAAGCTGGACTGGAAGCCAGCGGCCTTGCCGTTGTAGTTCTGAACATAGTTGATTCCGCTGGGGTTACGCTTCTCGACGGCGGCGGACTCCTCGATGGGAGCGGCCATGGCGAGGCCGCTAACCAGAGCGACCAGAGCAGCAGTGAACTTCATGGTGATTGGTTGGAAGGGAGTGTGTTTGAGAGAATGTATGAGTAGTGAATGAAAGATGCAGTTGGATGATGATCTGAGAGGGCTTTGGGAGTAGGGCTTAGGGCTCTTATAGATGTTTCTTTGGCTCACAAACCTCACTTACCGCGATACCCAGGGTAGATGATCTCGCTTGCGTGAGCTTGTCAGAAACAAGCTCATCATCTCCAGGCTAGAGTGGGTGCTTTGCTCTAGCTTGACCACAACAAGCTACGGCGATATGGCTCGTGTACTGGCGATCATTTGTTTCGGCGGCGGTGACACGTCGGATTGGAGCGTGAAACCTGACACTCGTATCATCAAGGTCACTATCAGCCGCCACAGATGTTCCAGCCTGCTCCTCGTGCTATGGGAATGTGGTTATTTGTGGCTTAGCTATATTAATCGGGCGTTCACCTGCGACGATTGACACTATACGGTTCACGGGAGCTGAGGTTTGGCGATGGCGAACTAGGGGTAACACGATCAATATCATGTCATGTCCACGGCTGAGGTCTCCAGCGGAAAACGCCATATTGATGGTGGAGATTCGAGGTCATGATGGATAAGAGAGCCGATCAATGTGCATCCTCATCCCAGATCTTGAACATTCTAGACTCTTAAAACGAAGTTACCCACAATAGATCAACACAATGGAACATTCTCGTAATAAGAACAATTGACAAGCTTTCCAAGCAATGCATGATGTTTCGAAGGATTCTCTTCCCCGAATTTGCCAAATCCCTTGTGTTCTGTGGAACCACCAAAACAACGGTTCCGTTTCAAGTTTAGCGACCTTCAGCGTAGACGCCAGGCTAGAACAAGCACGCTCCGCCTCCGTATTAGCCTAAGAACCGGCGGACGACGCCTCTGCGTCTCCAAACTACTATAAGTGCTACGCCGGATGGAGCATGGAACATCAGATGCCCCCGCTATCTTCGTCACCATCTGTGCGGATGCTTGCAAACGGCATACGATGCCGAGACCAGATCCAGGCAGTGACGAACCCCTATTTTGTTCTTGCCGGTTAACCATTTGATCCAGAGCACACGCGCATCGGAGAGAGAGTGAGTTGAGTGAGTTTGAGGTGTAACGATGGAAGCATCCAAGGACGAACAAGAGGCGTTTCTGCAGCCTCAGCAAGATCGCAATGGAAGCCCGGCCAAACAGCCTGGAATTCTGAAGAGACTATGGCCGTATCTTCGTTTGCTGGTCGAGGTGGTTATGGTGCTTTGCATATTCGTTCTCACTTCTTCGTTATGGCGGTCTGATGAGACTACCGCTGGCGGCGAGTCTGCAGATAGCCTTCGTAAATCGCCCATACCAAAATGTAAGCAAGTTCCCTTCAATATACACATCCGAATGGACAGCTGATCGTAGCACCAGTACCAAGAAAGCTATACACTTTCAACGGAAATGAGACATACTTGAACGAGGGCATGTTCAACTCGCAGGCCGAGACGATGCATACCCTACATCAGTGGATACCACTAAGCTCCGGTAAGGCTGATCTGAGTTCTGACTACTTCCTACGGTGGCGATCATAGGGCAACATCACTAACGTCAACCGTTAGATGCAAGAGGCTATGTGCGCTTCGACAACTACGAGTCCTACGACCTCAGCGACCCATACACGGTGTCGATAAATCGGACACATGATGGCCCAGGATACATGCTGTCCGCATTCCATCAGCTTCACTGTCTCGTAAGTCTCTCGCCATGTCAGTATCATCATATCAACAGCCCTACTGATCAACACTCCTTATAGTCCTACCTCGTCCAGCACTTCCAGCAAGGCTACGGCGGCACCAACCTGACTCAAGAAGTCGCGCACCACTCCGCGCACTGCTTCGACTACATTCGCCAGGCGCTGATGTGCGCCGGCGACACCACGCTCGAAGGCAAAACCGAGGCTGGGCCCGGTTGGGGCTCTGTTCACGAGTGTGTGGATTACGATGCGTTGTTGGGCTGGGCGAACGAGCACGGCGCGGAGAAGTGGCGGAATGGGCTTATGCCGGGGGAGAGCGTGTTGTAGAGACTTGTAGTTGAGTTTATGTGTATGAGGTGTCAGGTTACGCCAGTCAAACGATGGTGTAGTCGAGCATGGCCTTGCCTATCCGTCTACCCTTAACAACTTT
>Ga0265797_10005089_pt1 | contig 19483 bp, 18 predicted proteins | sample P2T30metagenome_FD_192433 | JGI IMG/M metagenome (GOLD analysis project Ga0265797, IMG submission 192433) | Plant litter microbial communities from East Loma Ridge, Irvine, California - P2 T30 | ecosystem: Environmental > Terrestrial > Plant litter > Unclassified | place: USA: California... | reverse complement strand
GTGGCACTTGAGGGAGGTATTGGGGAGACGAAGAGAAAGGAGAAATGGTTCGATGCTGATGTGGATTTTGATGCTGTCATGAGGACGGCAGGGAGGGAATGGACGGGTATGGGTTGGAGGTGTGACGGGTGGAATGAAGAGGGTTCGGCGAGTTACATGGGAACTCGGGACGGGACGGCAAGTTTGGCTGGAACGCAGGATGGGGATGTGATTATGGAGGGCTCACAAGAGTAACGTGGATATTTAAACGAAATGATGTATTGGAGCGTTTTGTAATGGCATTTTGAAGAAAGCGTTATGCACGCAGCATTTTTTTAGATAGACACGTAGATGGATGGGACAATATTATTGCTACTACTACCACATCAGATCAGAATAGCACTTCCAGTCTCATCATCTAGGCTTTCTCTAGTGCTTTGGCCTTAGCGCCCTTATCTTCTCCTTGTTCTCAGTACTGTTCTATATGAAGAAGTACCTACTTGCTTTCTTCGATCTTTCGATGGCGGCTTCGCGCGTGGGAAACGCCCCGTTAGCATTGTTTCCACAAAAACATTGGTTGCTTGTGGCAGAGGCTTCCATGGCCTACTTGTAACGATCAACACTTTGACAATAGATTTCTTTCCACGATTTGTCAATTCTTCCAACAGATTGTTGAAAAGCGCAATGATCTCATCAGTTGATGATGGCGCGGACAAGGACGATATTAGCATATCCAACTCGAGAACGATGTATATTTCCCGACATACTTCTGCGAGTGCAGCTCCAAGTATCTCAAGCCACTCCTTTGCTGTGGCAGCGGTGCGAAGTTGTGTGCAGCTTAGCGCTGTCGACTTCTGAGAGTGCGCCGAGCCGCTTGTTGTAAGCGCTTGAGCTACGAGCGACTTCAGAACATCCAGCGGGCTTGGAGTATTGGTAGCTCGATCAGAAATTTGTGCTCTTACAGCCCAGATCGTTGTGATGTTCAAGTTCCTCAACTCTTCAGTGACTCTGACGGCGGCGTCGCGCAATGCCCCTCGCTCTTGAAAGGTACCCTTGACCAGCATGAGCGATGACTTTGGACATTCTGCGAATTTCTTCAAAGTCGGAGATTGCCAAAAGGCGCTTGAAACATTGACTCGTTGATTTCGTTGGCGCAGATTACGTACGATAACGGCTTGGTTATAGCTCTCAAGTGGATCGAATGACGAAAGCTCAGCTGCAATGCGCACCATTTCCGAGAATTGCAGATCTGATACTTTCTGGTTCGTGTCTACAAGTGATGATGAATTGATGGCTTGGTGATCTATGTATAGTAAGCAGGCATCGACCTCATTATATCAACTCCTTCTACCTACTGATCATCATGCATCTCATCTCAAGGATTGTGCTTTCAGACCTCTCTACACGGCCAGCCATCAGCTTCAAGATCGTGTGCATTTGTCGCAGCTCTACTTGAGACCCAGCGATGGCTAGCTGCTCGATATTCCGTGAGCCAGCTTGGATGTTTTCCAGAACGTCATGGTAACGTAAGTCGGCAGGACGTGTAACAGAATGAACAATGTGTCGCAGAGTACCCTCTCGATACCAATCATGGGCGCGGATCGAGAATCGAATGATGTGCGCATACAGCCCCTCTACAGCATCTGTCATCCTTGGAGTTGGGTATAAGATTGTGGCTAGTTCAATGCGGGGAAGAGTGTCTGCGATACAAGCAAGACCTTTTGCTATGCTTGTAATGACACCTTCATGGTTTAGAGAGGCCTTGTAGTTGCATTGTTAATACCGAACGGAACTTTTGCTTTACCGTCTAGGTCAACTCACTACGAAAAGGAATTTCATCGCACCCCAAGCCAGAGCTACATACTCCGGGTGGTGCTGCGATAGTACGTCGAAGATGTTTCCGTAATACATTAAGCGGCTGGAAAACCGTTCTAGCCATTTCGAAGCCTTTTTGTTACGAGAGGACGCGTAATTATCGCGGGCAGTCTTCACAACATCTTCCAAGCCCTGCAAAGTGGCTGATTGTTTGGCGAAGTCAACCTTCCGCTTATCTCGCGTTAATTCGGAGTCAAAATGTAGAGTTGCAAGCTTGTATGATTCTGCTGCAATGTTTCCTGTTGTACTGCGGGTTGTTAGTTGGACGGCTTCAGTAGCCACAAGGGGCCTCGCCTCGTGACGGCTTCTAAGCTCTCAATGGGGTGCATACGTCGTATTAGAACAGCCAACCCACCCTTCACTTAATTTCTGTTGTTGAAACGTCATTCTAATCCTCGTCGTTTGTCTGAAGAAATTACGAGCAGGCTTAAAACCTGCAGTGCAGGCTGCAGCATTCAGCCGCCAAGCATGTGGCTTTTGGACCAACCTTGTTGTGGTTTAGATCCTGCCAACCTACATGCACACTCCTATCACCGTGCGGGGTCCTGCTCTCCACCTTATCTATCAGCTTACCTGTTGCAAATGTCCGCCAGGCCACAAAGTACCGAAACGGTTCGTACAAGAAGACCTGCTCGCCCCTTCGATCCCATATCTGGCAGCTCAATAAAGGCGAGAGAAGATAGCGGCGAGGCTGAAGATCCTGGTGATGAGGCTGAAGACTTGGGTAATGATCAGTATCCAGAAGACTTCTTTGGGGTCCAGGAAGCATTAGGAGAATTTCGATACGAAGATCTAGCTCAGACTCCTTTACTAGCATCATACGGATCGCAGTTCATTCCCGAAAACGCCTCACAGGATGCAAATCCGAGCCTTTTTTACCCCCATCCAAGTCTTGCTAACCTTGGATCTCCCATTGTTGGCAGCAAACTGGACCAAAAACATATTGAGACGACAGAAGAGTACTCCAACTTTCTGAAGAAATTGACCATCTCCCGAGACCGAACAGAAGCCAGCAACTTCGAACAGGAGAGACTTTTAGCGATTGCTGCGAACTTAAAGACATCCACGAAAACCGAGATCACGGAACAACGTCCGCCGCAGGCTTACACTAGCCCCCAGGGAAACCACTCTCTTCAAGACTATCAGATGCAGCTTATGCTTTTGGAATAACAGAATAAGAAGCGAAATCTCATGGCGCAACAAGAATTAGGAGATTTAGCACTTGGCCCCACTAACATGCCGTTTCCCGACCGCTCTCGTCCCAGCAAATCCCCCGTAACTGGCTTGCCACCAGGTATGAGTTCTGTTTATCCAAACACATATCCAACTCAACCAACAGAAACATTGGCGCAGACTCACGGTAATATCGGTGAATCAGAGCTCGTCAGCCAGCTTTTGAAACGAATTGATGATCTGGAGAGAGGTGTTAGAACATCAGAACATCCGCCAGTGCAAAGTCCCAGTCCTCCCCGCTTCCAGGTACTTCATGTGTTAGATGACATGGAAAGAAGCGTCTGTCTTCAAGAGCCAACCTGGACTTTCGGGAAAGATGTTGGACTGAAGCTCAAAGCAGAGTTACCACTGATGGATGTGGAAACATATCTCCGAAAGAACGATGATATCTCCTTCTTGGTGTATAAGTCGTACAAAACACCGAAAGTCAGCGCTCTCGAACTTGCAGAAAGCCTAGAGACAGGCGTACTCCCTGCCCCAGAACCATCGGATGAGTCCATTAGGATCATGTCCGAAGAGCTGCGCATGGCCTTGCAGACATTTCTCAGATCCGCATGCTCAGTTGAAGAGGAACAGCTGGGTTTCTTCTTACATACCCTGCCGGCTCCCTACTTATTTTGGTATCGTGGCAGATCAAAAAGACAGACCTTATTGCATCAGCTTCCCAAGCAGCAAGCGCATCTGGAGCTACTTTTTGATTGGATTGAGCGTAATTACGCCACGAAGTTCGACCAATTTCACGAGATGATATCTCGTGGGCGCATTTCTCATGCTTTCACGGAGTATCTCTTCTTCCCAGGCGACGTTGTTGTTAACAAGGATGGCGATAAGACCAAGGCCTACCGATTGATTGAAATGCCAGCGTTAAGAAGGACCTTGGGACGTAGGCACTATCTGCAAGAATTCGAGAAATTTTCTCGTACAAGGTCAATGGGCAACGAAAGACCTAGAGCCAATGAAGCATGGGTTTGGGAAGTCCCATGTTGGACCATCGTGTACGATGGCCAGTTTCATCGTCGAAATGAAAACCTCACACTTAAATTGGTTGCAGAGAGTCACGATGAGGAAGTCGACATTTCTGAATTGAATGTAATTCCCCTGGAATTTGTTGGAACAATTTTGCGAGCACAGCTTGCACAGAGAGGCCGTACTTTTTGGTCCTGTCGTGTCAAGCGACCAATCTCTTACAATGGCGGAGATGAAGATATCTCGCATACGGTATGAATGATGCACCCGATGAGACATCCGCATAGACGCAAACTAAAGCATGTTCTAGGACGGTGAGCGATATGTAATCGACAACAAATCTTATAAGAAACTTCACCTTGATGGACAGAAATCGAAACGAGATCAAGACCCCGCATCTCTGGGTATTGGCAACGAAAGAAAGCCATTGTTTGTAGAGGAAATGGATAACAAAGAGCCCCCTCAGGCACCCGACATATACCTGTTTCCACCAACGATACCGGGGTTCTCCTTGCGTCGCAAATTGTGGGGTGTGTATTGCCGTAGTATCTGCTGTGATGGAAGCTGATTACATATAGCCGATCTGATAGTCGACAAGATAGTCGATATTGCATGGAACAAAGAGGCCTTCAAGCATCTAGTCGCTGACGACAAGACAAAGGAGCTTGTTCAAGCTCTTGTTGCTGACCGGATCTCTAGCGAAAGAAACACAGATATTATCCAGGGGAAAGGCAACGGGCTCATCATCCTTCTTCATGGAGGTCCTGGGACCGGCAAAACCTTCACCGCAGAGAGCGTTGCTGAGCTGGCCGAGAAACCACTCTATCCTGTAACATGTGGCGACATTGGTACAGAGCCAGAGCAAGTCGAGCGATATCTAGAATCAGTACTATATTTAGGCAACCTCTGGGATTGTGTCGTGCTTCTTGATGAAGCCGATGTGTTCCTTGAGGAGCGAGGAATAGCTGATCTAGCACGCAATGCTCTAGTCTCAGTCTTTCTCCGTGTACTAGAGTACTATGACGGTATTCTTATTCTCACATCCAACCGCGTCGGCACATTCGATGAGGCTTTCAAATCTAGGATCTCGCTTGCTCTGCACTACCCCAACTTCGACCAGCCACAACGCTGCCGTATCTGGAGGAACTTTCTAAACCGCCTGAAAGCACTCAAAGAGCCGGATATCGACTTTGACGACATTGAATGGAACATACCAAAATTGGCGAACGAAGATCTTAATGGTAGGCAAATTCGCAACGCGATCACGATCGGGAGGCAACTCGCAAAGTTTCAGAAGAAGGAGTTGTCTTACACGCATCTGAAGCATGTTGTTGAGGTAGCCGGGCAGTTTGAGACGTACGTCAAAGGGACAAAGGAGAATTTGTCGGGTGAGGAGATTGCTCGGGCTGCTGGACTCCGGTAGTGACCGAAGGAAGTCTTGTTCAAATTCTTTCCGTGAAGCACACCAACTGACAGTCCGGTTGATTGTGCGAAGAGGATTGTGTAGTGCGAAGATAATTGTAGTGCGAAGATAATTGTAGTACGCAGGGTCGTGTCATTGAAGTCCGACGGTTTGACGTGTAGGACTCATAGCGATAGAGTATCGGCGAGGTGGTGGTCATGCCTAGTGGTTTTCACACCAGCTCAATATCCACTAGCTGATCTTTGACGTCTTTCCATACCTCCCCTTGCATCACACCGTGTACGTAAGCATCACCGACCACTTCCCATGCGCTCCCTGTTGCTTCATTGCCAGCGAGCTTTCCGATTCCCCGCAAGATGTAAGGAATATTGGCGCCCTGTAGCAACCACACTGCGTCTCCGACTTCACAGCTAGTTGAAACCAGGCCCAGATAGCCGTTGTTTGTCCTCGCCAAACGCCGAAACTGACCATGTCTATTAGCCGCTCTACCAAAGTTGTGATCCCTCCAGTCTCGCTTGATGTCTGCATCACTTGCTGCAGCTCCGAGACGCGCTATACGGTCGCTAATGGAAGTTCTGTAGGGATGACTGCGAGGATTTGGTCGGTTGAAGTCGGCAATGTAGGGACATTCGGAGTCAGGTGGAGGACGAGGTAGAGATGCACTGCTAATGTCGACGAACGACAAATTGGCCTTACAAGTACAACTTTGTTGCTCCGCTTGCCGAACTTCAGCCGAAGATGTGATGAAGCCAGTGTCATCGCCTTCAGACAACATATCTAGATCGCGAAAGAATGGCAAAGCTTTGTCCTTATAGGCTACCCCGGACTTCGTCCTATCAGAGTAGTAGAATAGATAATGGAGATAGCGGACGACTGCAGCGCAGGTTAGTCGCCGGACCACGTATTTGAAATGATCCATGTCGGGTTGGTGATCGAGAGGCAGATGATCGACATGATTGGCAACCAGGGTAGTAACCAACGTTTCGCCTCGTGGTCTTCCTGTAGGGCGGTAGACCTTTGGTAGATTGAGTGTGAGGGTGACCCACTGAGGATCGAACTTCAAGCGCCCACCGTGCCATTCCCATGGCTCAGCTAGCTCCTCAATCCGGCCAATTTCAACACCTTGAACTCGAAGTACGCTGTTGCTATCAGGACCAGTGTCCATGACATCCAAAATTGATCCCGAAGTGGCATTGTAGCCAACACTTGCGAACGCGAGCTCCGATTGCTCGGCCTTATCGTCAAATTCTCCGACCCAGGTTGGGGAATTCGGGAACCTCCTCAGAGATCTATCCGTAACCCAGCTCAAGCAATTAAGGTTCTTCGTCTCCTGAACAAGGCGTCGGATCGCCTCGCTATAGACCTGCTCTGTCGTCTTGTTATAATCAACACTTATTCCGAAGGCACCGCGCGGTACGATGCCTAGTAGTGCAAATATCTTGTCTTTGGGGTTTGCACATCCGGACATACGAGCTAGAGTAAGAAGTTGTTCAAAAGTAAAAGGCAGTTTCTGTTCCTGCGCCTCAGTTTTGTATAACAGCCGCCATCGGTCTTGGAATAGCTCCAGGATAGCCTTTTCATGATCAAAGTTTCGATTCGGTTTGATAGGAAGGTCCAACGCCTGCCCGATTGGATAATGAAGATGGTGCTTTTTGATCCAAGCGACAAGCAAGGCGATCCTCTGAAGGTCCGAGAAATCCACAATCTCCGTTCCACACAGCATGCATATCCGCCGAGCAAGCATGATTTCCTGAAGGACCCAGCAGCGGAAGAAATACTGCCTGGCGAGAAAACGAGTCAGTCTCTCATACTGTTCCTTAGGGATCGAGTCGATTTCTGTAGTATCGTCCTCACTCAAAATTCTCTCCATAAAGTCCGAGTAATTCGAGCATTGCTGATGTCCTTGCATGTCGTCAAAGCACTGTAACTTATTAAGGCGCTGCATAAGTGGTATAGCTTGGTCGCTATCTTTGTCCGCTGGGCCTAACCACGAGATGACTAAAGAAGCTTTGCTGTAGATTTGGGCCATCAAGCCAACTTGCGTGTTCCGTTCCTGGACATCGTCCTGGTTGATGCACAACTTGTCCTATATTCAACGTTCAGAGTCAGCCAGCATCTCGTACATGGGAGATGCAGGGACGCCACGAACAATCCACAAGTATTGCACTTGGTGTTTGAGCTCATGGCAATTCATACGTCGCGTGCGAATTGCTCTAAGCGCGTGTTCCAGGTTGACTGTAACATCAACTGACACGCCATTGCATACAATAGGTACATCTCGCACCCAAGTTGTGTGTTTTTCCCGATCGAACCAGTACCGGTATAGCGGATCGCCCCAAGTGTAAGACAACGCTTGAAAGTCTAGGGTCTCGCGCTCTAGATTAGTAAGGTGAAGCGTGCAGTTAATAGGGGCGTTATCGCTTTGTAGTGGATGAAGCTCGATGACGCGTATCGATGTTGCTGTCGGCAAGGGAGCGTACAGGCCTCGAGGTCCGGACAGGGACGCGTCCATGGTGGGGCTGCTGACTAGCTCAAGTCTAGCTGAAGCATCATCACTTGCGCAATGCTGTTAGTGGCCTTTCCAGAGTAACGCAGGAAAGTGACATCCTTACAGACACCTATTGATTCTGTGTGATCGTCGCTGTCGCTTTGCGCAAGGTGAGTGTCTGTAATGAAGGACCTGAGATAAGAAGTGAAGGATTGTAGAAACTGGTAAGCTGGTGATGGCCAAGACGCTAAACTCACATCATTCATTGCGCCTGCCTAGGTGAGCGATTACCTTGAGTTGGTCATGTGAAATAGCCATCAAGAACCTCGTATGAAAATCAACTAAAATCACGAAAGGCATCTCGGTATGATAACAGTGGTAATGTGAATAGATGAATAGTCCAACATAACACTACAGACTTTTACTCAAACTACGCCAAACACCCCCGATGCAATGCATACTGCCTCACTTATCTAGGCGTCCTCGCCCTTCTCCGCCTTCTTCTCCCTCCACCGCTCCTCAAGTGCTTTGACCTTCTCTACACCCTTCTTGTTACCAACACTGCTCTCCCACTCCGCCCACTTCTTAAACACGCTCCGTATCCTCGATGCTTTACCAACCTTGGTCATACGCTCAAACAGATCACGGACGTTCTCTGCGCTGCCATGGCTCTGCTCCAACATGAGGTACATATCCCAAACATCGCCCTTCTTTGAAAAGGTATCGACGAGGCCTTCGAAGATGGTGCGACCGCGCTCGGCGTCACCGTTGGGGCTCTTGAACTCAAGCGCTGCGAACTTCTGGGTTAGGTAACGGTGTTGGGTTGAGGCAACGGATTGGGTCGCGCGTTGGAGAAGGGCGCGAGCCCGTGTGGGAGAGGGTGGTTGGATGACGTCCATCAGGAATGACGCGTAAGAAAGCCAGAATTGAGGGTCGGGGGTAAAGGACTTGTTCTTCATCATTGACTGGTAGAGGTTGTCCGCTTTCTGTTCTGATGTTAGTAAAAGTTGTGGGGTTACGAACATGGAGTGATACATACGTCGATCTTGCCTGAGGAGATGTAGATCTTGATCATGCGCTCATGCATCTCACGGGCGTCGTTGTTCTGGCACGCCTCCTTGAAGACTGTTTCCAGAGCATCGTCACTAGCGAAGTCGTTCTCCAAATGTAGCAAGGCGGTCCACACATCAAGCTTCTCTTTCTCCTCCCTAGGGTTGATGGTTGCCAATGCGCGACGAGCGATCTGACGCGCCTTTTCGATCTCGTTGAGTTCACGTTGGAAAACCATATACCGAACCCACATCTCAGCGCTGTTTGGCTGTCCCAAAAGCAAGCGCTCGTAGTCAGCGACAGATTGCGGGCCGTAAGCATCGAGATCACCAGTACGATCCTCTTTGATGGTAGCCTTCTTGCTCTTTTTCTTTTTCTTTGGGGCATCATCGTCAGAATCAGGCTCAGCTGCACCCTTCTGCTCGTCAAAGTCGAGAGTCGCACCAGTCCAGTCGAAACCAGAAGTGCTGAGTCCTTGGGTTACCGCTTTTGGCGCGTCATCGTCAGAATCATCGTCAGAAGCGTTTACGTCGGCAAGCTCAACGTCCTCGTCACTGTCAGCACTCTTGACGCTCCTCATATCCACGTCGTCATCACTGTCGTCGTTGAGATCGATGCCGTCGAGCTCGATGCCGCCATCCGAGTCACTTCCGTTTAGTTGCTCGGCTTCGGAAGCGTCTTCCATATCTTCATCCTCATCGTCACCCTTTACTTGAGAGTATTTCAAGGAGAAGCTGATCTTCCTGGACTTTGAGTCGATCTTTATGATCTTTGCTTTGACGACATCGTCTTCCTTGTACATCTCCTTGACCTTGTCCTTGTCGACGGCAGTGTCCGCCAGTTGAGAGATGTGGCAAAGTCCACTGACGTTGCTTGAGCCGTCGATAACAAGGAACACACCAAAGTCTGCTACATGTCGAACCTTTGCGGCGACGATCTGTCCAACCTTCAAATCACTGAACTCAACCGGCTCAGTGTAGGTCCCTTGAACATGCGAGGCCTTCAAGCTCAATTGTGGGTTGTGCTGATCTGGCTTGTTCGAGATGACTTTGCCTGTCACGAGTTGATCTACGTGGAATGCAGTCTTCCAGTCTTTGATGTATTCATCCGAAAGATGGCTGACCCGAACATAGGCTTCGACATGAGGTCCAAGGCGGATGTACACACCGTTGTTGGCAACGTGCTTGATGAATCCACGAACCACCTGATGTACCTTGAGCTGAGCTCTGTCCTTGATTTCAGGATCCTTAACTGGCAGTGAAGAGCTCAATACCCTGGAAGGCCTGATAGACAACCCTAACTTCTTGTTGGGAAGATCGACATCGATCACACACACCCGCAAGACATCACCAACTTTGAACTCGCTTGGTTTGGCCTTGTCATAATCGTCTGCCAACTGCTCGAGGAAAATGGGCGCAGCGATGTTGTCGTTTATCTGGACAACGATCGATGCGTCATGCAGCTTAGTAACTCGCGCAGGCAAAATGTGGCCAACCTTCAAGTCTTGGAGGGTCAACGACTTGCCAGTCTGAGTGGTTGCAGCTGTCAAGTCCAATTTTCCAGCTGCAACATCGACCGCCTTAACGCGAACTTTGAGAGCAGAGCCTACAGGGAAGTTCTCTGCGATGTCCGAAAGTTTCTCCAGGTCGTCGGTGAGGTCGAAATAGTCAATGCGCCCACGGACGTTGGCAGAAATGTTCACCCAGACATATCGCTCAGCAATGTTGTTGATAAAGGCGACGTGGGATGATCCAGGCGTGATCTTGTCGAGGCTCAGCACATCAGCCTCCGTCTTGATCTTGTCCGTGTTTGCGGTTAGCTCGAAAGTGGGTGTCTTGTTGCTCGATCGGGACGTAATAGGAAGGAAACGGAAGTTACGGGCATCGTGTCTTCCCAGAACTCTAGCCTGAATCTTCTCGTTGGTCTTGAAATGTGCTGTGGGATGCTTTTTGTCTGGAATACTGTCCCAGGAATCGAACAGTTCCGAAACTGAGATACGTCCAGGCACGTTTGCGGCAAGCTCAACGTTGAGTTGAGTGTCCTTGATTGACCGAATGCGGACAGTTGCTAGCGCGCCGAATTTGATGTCGTCGGTAGATGTGATCTTGGGATCTACAGGTTCCACCAGGGCTTCTCCTTTCGATGCTGGAGTATCAATAGTGTTGGCAGCGTCCATGTCACCTTCGGCCTTCATCGACAGCCAGAAGAATCCCTTTCCAGCATCCACGTGTGTCACACGAGCAGTGACAGACTGGTCCTTGCGAAGACCAAAGTTTGGTGCAGAAAGCATCTCTTCCGGTAGTTGTGATTTGAAAAGTACACCGCTTATGCCATTGCCGAGTTCGATGAAGATCTTGTCAGGTAGGATACCACGAACGAAGCCATGTACAGTCTCGCCAGCGGAGATGTCCTCAATGCTGAGAGCAAACTTTGAAGCTTGAGCATCCTTCAAGAGACTAGGCTTATTCGAGACAGTTGCTGTCCTGGATTTGCCATGCTTTGTCAATACCACAAGGTCTGCTAGCGTTCCTCCGACGCGGATCTTCTTCATCGTCGAGATGTCCTTCTTCTCCGAGCCGTCTGTGAGGTGACCAATACGAAGAATACCCTTGACGCCGTTTCCGATGTCCAGGGTGACGATCTCATCAGATTTCTCAATCACTGTGCCTTTTACGATACCTCCAGGGTTAAGCGCGTTGAAAGCAGCCTCCTTGTTGATGTCGACAGCAGCGGGGTCTTTGCAGGACACCAAGAGTTGCTTCTCCTTCGCATCTACAGAGATGACGCGGACGTTGACGACCTGGCCGTTTGTGAAGTGTCGCGTAGCATCCTCAATGTATGCTTCACTCATCTCTGCAGCTGGAAGCCATGCCTTTACGTCGCCGTAGAAACGTACTGTGGCACCATTGCGACGAACGCTAACTAAGATACCTGGGCCAGCGGCACCCTCCCTGAGCATGGAATAGTTCGTCCATGGCTTCACATCTGAGTTAACCAGGGACTTCTTGAGAGTAAGTTGAATCTGATGTCTGGCTGGCTCGGTGTAAAGTACACGTGCTGTGACTGGCACGCCTTCCCTGAACTTGCGTTCCGGATGTTGCAGACGAACATCGGCCAAATGCATCTCAGGGACTAGACCGGTAATGCCCTCGGCGAGGTGAACCAGAACAGCGGTAGCTCCAGTCTTGTCGGCGATGAGCTTGTGGACCTTGCCTTTGACGATTTCACCAGCTTTGATATCCTCTATGCGGAGGAAGGGCTGATCAAGGATCTTTTGCTCCAGTGAAAGCTGGAAAAGACCGTCCAAGGCATTGTAACCGATAATGCGTGCCTTGTGTTTCGAGTCGAGCTTGTATGCACCAGCCTCTTCGGAGAGAACGTCGACTTTGTCGTCGGAAAGCTTTGAGATATGCGCGAAACCGCCAACGTCTTTTATGCCGAGATCGAAGAAAGCACCATGGGCCGGCGCCACTTTGATGACCTTTGCAGCTTCGACGACAGTTGAGATTGGTAGAAGATTGACGGGAGGTTTGCGCTCCTTGGGTTTGCCGGACATACGGGTGGACAGGCTCACAACGTGATCTAGTAACGAAACGCCGACTTTCCTGGGCTCTGAGTCTGGGCATGTGAATAGGATACGGGCCTTGACTTTGGAGCCAATCTTGTACTTCTCGGACACATTGGCAGCCTTCTCAGTCGCTCCGGAGTGGTAGGCATCGGCGGTTGCGTCAATGAGACCGAGAATCTTACCAGTTAGTGTGGTAGCTGTTGTATCGGCCACGAGTACGTCAACGGCGGTTCCTGGAAGGAACACATCGATGGTAGGTGCTTCAGTCAGTGTGTTGCCCTTGGCCAAGTTGCCTGCTTTGGTGTGGTCCGCGGAAAGCTTGACAATGCGTCCATCGGAGTTGAGGCCAGTAACCAGGCACATGAAGACGGCGCCTTCTTGTACCTTGGCATGCTGAACTTTGGGTCCCAGTTCTCCCTTAGGCAGGAAGCCCTTCAGACTGCTGTCGTCAAGGCCCAGATCCATGACCAGACCGTGATCCTCGTTGCTGACCACGGAGGCCTGTACCATGCTGTTCACTGGTATCTTCCGCTTGTTGAGACCCTTGTTGACCAACTTGGGGTCGATGGACAGCTCTAGTCTCTTTCGCGCTCTTGCGCTCTCGTCGGTCGTCGCTGTGATGCATGCCCTTAAGTACTGTCCAACAGAGAACATTTCTTTCAGCTCCACATCTTCGAAAGAATCATCGTCGCTTCCTTCCTTGTCCGCCTCTTCCTCCTTGAGAAGCTTCTCGAGTCTCTCGTTGAGTTTGTCGGATACGGCGGTGAGTGGGACGTAGCCAACGAGGTTGTTTGGGAGGGCGAGTACGATGTCTTGGTGGGAGATGTCGGTTACTTGACCGAGAATGATGGTCCCAGGCGACAATTTCTGCTTTGGTCAGTACATTCTCACAGCGCGCAAACTCTGCGACTGGCATACCTTGTAGCTCAGACCCTCCGCCCTCACAGTGTCATCCTTCTCTCCACTGTCGTGCGACTTCTTGCTCTTCTTGGTCAGCGGCTTCTTCTTCGACTTGGCGGCTGCCTTTTCGTCGTCTTCGGACCCCATGTCGCTGAATCCATCGTCGCCGCCGCCGGTTCGCTTTACGCCGCCAGCCTGCTCGAAAAGAACGTCCTGGTTCGCCTTGATCTGAATCTGCTTGTGCTCAAGCGGAGTCAAGACGCTGGCGCCTCCTCTGGGGAAGGACTTCTCCTCATCCTTGAAGACGCTGGGCTTCGGCGCAGCCCTCTCAGGCTTTGACTTTTCCGGCGATGGCTGCTCGACGTCGGATTTCCGTCGCTTCGTTGATCGGTCGGCCGGCGCGCTCTTCGACTTCTTCGATGGCGTGGCGCCCTGCTCTGCTTTTCGTTTGATTGCGCCCATTGCGATGCGCTACTTCTCCGGTGGTGGAGAGCTTGGTGGTACTGAAGTTTCCGCCAAGAGTTCGAGAGTCGCATAGGGCCTTCGACTTTTTTGGTGGGTCCATGCGCGCAGATTCTCCGACCCCCGACGACAGGGAACCGCGCTCGGGGCACGTGAGACCAAATGGCAGGGCAACGAGGTTCGGAAGAGCAACTTTTCACTCGAGAGACATGTGCAAAGCATTGGAAGGCATGGACTAGAATTCAGACTAAACTGCACAATTCTGATGTCTTCATCCGCAAATTTGAGGCCTTTTACCCTGCTGTACGGCAAACGGAGAACTCTTCTTGAGGCACAGCCAAGCCACTTAACACCCAAGACGGCATAGCGTAGCACGTCTGTCGCGCCTGCCCATCGCGACGTGCTTTGGCCGTGCGCCTTCCTCTCCAACCTCGCCGTCATACATGAGCTTTCGTCTCATATCCCCATTTGCGTCTCCAATTACTCGCGTGTGTTTATCTGATCGTCCGTTGGTGTTGCTTGTATATGTGTACTGCTGAAAAGGATCATGTCTTCTCCATGCGCCCCTCGAAGTCTGCGTCTTCAAGAGCCCACGCCTGAGCTATGCTCATCACCACCTCCTCCCTCATCCGCGACCGTTTGTTCACGCAAGCCAAAACGGCCACCGCCCATTACGCCCAAGCGCTTCACCCGCTTCTTCACCCCGCGAAATTCCAAAGATGTTTCGTCGCGCACACATCTCTCCAGGTCGGGTCGCCAATTGCAAGACATCACACGATCGGCTCTTAATCGCAGCCGTGAGACCCGGAGTACGCCGCGGAAGACGGTCAACTTTGTCGACATTGAGAACCCGATGCGGACCCCACAGAGCAGTGTGAGGAAGCGAAAGGCCTACTTGTCCCCTGCGAGTTCTCCTGCCCAGTCGTCGCCCTCAAAGCGATCTCGTTACGTCACTCCACCAGCAATTGATATTCTCGAAGACGGGCTCGACCTGGATGACGAAGATGAGCCTGCCATACAACCAGCGCCGATATGGAGGTTGAGAACGCTGGGACGCCCATCGAGAACACTGCAGCGATCCTTTGGAGGTATACTGGGCGTTGGACGAGGGTTCAGGATAGACCACGGCGCATCATGGCAAGACCAGACTTCCAACTTCTACAGTGGCGCAGATGACTTCCGTCAATTGCCAGAGGGCGCTCCACCGTTCTGCACAGCTAGTTGCAACAGTATGCTATCCCTCTCTTCTCATACGTCATCACAATACTGACCATTCCTAGCCAACTCTATGCTCGCTATAGGAGACGAAGACGGATATATTCACCTACAAGACTCTGAAGGCGATTTTTCCACACCAACCGTAACATGGAAAGCTCACACCAATGCCATTATGGACCTGCAGTTCTCCTCAGACGACTTGCACCTCGCCGCCGGTTCAGGAGACCAGACTGCATCCATCATCGACGTTCGCACCCAACAGACACTCGCCGTCTTGGCCAAACACAAGTCATCAGTGAAGCAAGTACGCTTCCAGCCGGGTGACGACAAAATGGTAGCTACTTCGAGTCGGGACGGCGCAGTACAGATCTGGGATCTCCGGTGTAAGGGCAATCAGGGACAAATACACTCAGCCTGGGGCTCCGATGCGCCATATGCTAGTGTCGTGCGTACGCTTGCTTCAGCACATGCGGATATTAGCCTTCCAACACCTACATCGTCCGCCACTCGGATTTTGGGCAATAGCAAGACGGAAACAATAAATAGACGAAACGACATCTCAGTCACGGCTCTATCTTTCCTTCCTGAAGGTCGCGAACACCTACTCCTGACTGCTTCGGACGCATCGACATGCGTCAAGCTTTGGGACATCAGAGGCAGATACTCGCTGCGAGGACCTGCTATACCAATCGCGACTACACGCCATCCCGAATCTCACAACCGCCACCGGCACTTTGCCATCAACTCGCTCACCCTCAGTGGTGACGCATCACGACTTTACGCCTTGAGCAAAGACAACACCGTGTACGCCTACTCTACAAGCCACCTCATCCTCGGCGTAGCACCCGAACTATCCACGTCCTCTTCATCAAAACAGAAATACTGTGGTGTAGGCCAAGAAGGCCTGGGACCGATCTATGGTTTCCGACACCAGAACTTCCACGCCGGCTCCTTCTATGTCAAGGCATCGCTACGCAAGGCATACCAGGACCGCACCGAGATGCTCGCAGTTGGCAGCACAGACGGGTGCCCCGTATTGTTCCCTACCGACGAGACCTTCCTCAAGCGCGAAACAAGAATCGAAGAGGACGACGCAGACGACCTCCCGGATATTACTAGCATCGCTGCAAACCCTTCACGACCATCGATCCTTTCCCGATCATCCTCCAACACCCGTTGCCCGGATACCATTCCTATCTACGAACACGGCACAGCGCTTATACGAGGCCACGATGCAGAAGTCACAAGCGTGTCATGGGCGCGCAACGGCAGCCTGATTAGTGTCAGCGACGACTACCGCGTCAGAAGGTGGAAAGAAGGAAGTCAAGCCAGAGATCTACGTATGGGTGGTGAGAGCGAGGGAAGGAGATGGCAGTGTGGATGGGCCGCTGTAGGAGACGGATATGACGACGATGAGTAGGATTGTTGTCGACATACTTTTGTGCGACGTTGTTTATTATACCCCAGCTATTGATTTGTGTAAGATTATGAATGAAAGAGAGGTTGATGATCATGATTCTTCTTATGGATATGTGACGTATTGTATTTGTGACATGATGCTGCTCCTGCCTTGGTAGGCACTGTCTTCATAGTCTCAAACACAGAGTATCTCTGTCACTATATGAGTACACTTCGGACTATCCCTTCCTTAGCCAAGGTCTTCCCTTGAGCTTGTCAGGCTTTCCATCTCGATCTCCGTCTCTGCCCTGCCCGCTATTCCCTCCCGCTCTACCCATGTGCTCTGGTAGTAGCCTATACCTCCGCTCAACAAATCGATCCACTTGTCCGCCGTCGAAACTACCAAAAGACCCGGACACAATCCTGCGGGTACCATCAATCGTATTGCCGAAGACATCTGCAGGAGGCGAAGGTATAATAGATTGTGGCCGTGAGCTTGATGGATGCGAGTGTGGTGACGTAGACTGGTGCTGTGTAGTTCGTGCAGTCTGGAAGCCTTGGGGCCGTGGTGCGTGTGATGAGAGGGGCTTGCTAGCCCAATCAGAGTTGTTCATAGACTTGTATTCCAGTAGCGTGCCAGAGAAATCGTCGTATTGCGACTGCCTCACAGGGAAGATCTCCCACTCCGAGGCTGTAGGTGTACGTGGAAAGGATGTCTGATATCCCTCACTCAACGGTAGCGAAGGATAAGAAACAGTATCATCGGAGTACGTACTGGGCGTAGAAGTAGACCCAGAGCCGGATATCGACTTTAAATTTCGCAGTGAATCGAAACGTTGTTCCAGTTGCCCTCCTCCCTTCTCTTTCTCTGTTGTAGCGCGCTTCCTCTTCCCCTTTTTCTTGCCCCAGATTTCTTCATCGCGGCGCTGCCTCTTGATCCCATCATTGACGTCCGCGTAGACAGTACCGTTGAAAGACTTCCACACATCGACGCCTTTGCCAAATACCGTCTCGACCTTCCTATCGGTGTCATCGACCATCTTGTTGAGATATTGTTGTTCTGTATCGTCGTCTTCTTCGTCTGTGGTAGAACCAAATGTAGTGTCCATAATACCAGTGTTGGACGTGGACACGAAGGAGGTAGAATTTCCGCCATTTCGGGCGCGAGGGTTGTCGAAGAGTGACATCTTCTGTCGCTTCTGACTTGTAGGATTAGCGGGGTTGTCCATATTCGAGGCGTCATCCATCATGTCGCAATGCACCTAGGTAATGGGTATGCGATTAAGGGAGCAGAGTTGTTGTGGCGAGTTGTTTGAGTAAGAACACAAGCTCCGTGCTTTGTTGCCTTGTAATAGTAGTCGATATTTGATCTGGAAGCATCGTATCGTAGTTCAGATGCTTTTGTAGTTGTGGGCTGCGAGAGATACTTTCACTGTGATGCCGACTTCGTCCTGTAGAACTCTGACAAACAAACTCCCGCATCATTTGTGATATCGTCTCGTTCGTTCTTCCTGTGATCGAATATTCACAATAGTGGCTTCTTGTAGTTCCCAAAACAGTCAAGGCTGTTCGCTGCAAGTGCTTCCTGATGTCGTGCTCCGAGCGTATCCAGCCTTGTCACGAAGCTCTTACTGACCCCCTAATGTTTCTGTGCATTGTTGAGTTCCACTCTAATCCATGAGACAGCTCTTTAAGTGTTAAATAGGCGCATGATCCAATTGTGGAAATTTGCGCTTCGTGTATCATTACCTAGGTATTCAAGCCTCGTGAAATAGGAAGAAGGTAGAGTCAATAGTCCTATCTTGGTATGCGCGTCTTTGCTCTATGAATTTGACAGTGTGCTCGAATTCTGAGCGCTAACTTCGAAAAAACCATGACCGATGATCAAGAATACCCTGGTGCCATTGATTTATTGCGTTACGAGAGTTGATGATTTGGGGTTGGATCGGGAATACTGACAGCCGACGATCACTTGCCGAGCGTCGCAAATCGGCCTTCCCCGGTAGACACGTCGACGCTACCTTCGTGGCAGGAACGCGCGACAAGCCTTACTGTGAGGACGATTTACATGCGCATTGCCGCCACCTTTCGTGCTATCTTCGCACATTCCTTGAGGACATCATCGCTACCTATAACACACTGCAGCCCAGCCACCGCGGAGCGAATCACGGCTTACTAGTCATCACTCATCATGCAGTGCAAGCACGATGCTTGTTACCCAATAAAGGTCGACATGCACTGATCCCCACTAATGAAGCCATCAGGCCCGAGCCGTCAGATGCCAACCACTTTAGTGAGATTCGATACATCCAACGAGGATGCTTTGGACCAAAAACGGCAACTTGCTTCATGGAGCTTCTGCAAGCCATCACTGCAGCAACGCATGCGACTACCACATCGCCGACTGGTAGTCGCCCAAGTGTCTGCAGATCATGGAAATATTGGGTTCGATGCGCAAGTATAAAGAAGGCCCAGCGACATGTGTTGCCAAGCAGTGAAAGGTCCTTCAGCACATCGCGTATCATATACTGGCGTCATGCGTGTATCGGTAGCAGCAGTCAGTTTGTTGGCCTCCTTAGCCTCAGCCAACTTAGACAGCCCTAGCTTGCTACAGCAGTTCTACGCTCCTGGACGCCTTTTAGGTAACTCCTTCGGCAACCCAGGCGTCAATGCGACATACGACTATGTCGTCGTTGGAGCTGGCTTAGCCGGCGCTCTTACAGCATCCAGAATCGCAGAAGCATTGCCAAACATGACGGTCGCAGTCATCGAAGCTGGCTCCTTCTATGAGATATCGAACGGGAACTACAGTCAGATGTAAGTTCAGTGTGAGAGTGCATGTCATGTTGACATGCTAATCTTGGTGGCAGTCCTTACTATTCGACCATGTATGTTGGTCCGGATCCTGAAGACTACCAGCCGA
>Ga0265797_10005088_pt1 | contig 19484 bp, 17 predicted proteins | sample P2T30metagenome_FD_192433 | JGI IMG/M metagenome (GOLD analysis project Ga0265797, IMG submission 192433) | Plant litter microbial communities from East Loma Ridge, Irvine, California - P2 T30 | ecosystem: Environmental > Terrestrial > Plant litter > Unclassified | place: USA: California... | reverse complement strand
AGTATAGCTTCGTCGAGCCGCCAGGTTCCATCCGCATACTCCCACACTGTACGCTTGATCCTCTTCGATTCCCCCTTCAACGTCGTTCGGATAGCGTTTTGAACAGTTCTTTTGCCGCGTTCATGGTAATATGTCGACTGATTAGTGCGAATCCAGTCAAGGATACCGTCAATGGTCAAGCCTTCCTTGGGTTTGGTTTTGAGCGCTTCATGGATACGCTTGATCATGGTGGGTCCTGAGCGCGGTGTGGCGTGCTGCTTTGAAGATAGAGACGACTCTTTCCAGTTCGTTGTGTCCGTACGTCTATTCGGCGTCGACACGTGTATTGTGTTTCCAGGTTCGTTTTGAGCCAGATCCCAAGGCCGCCACGATCCATTCTTCGCGCGTTTTGCGGGTGGAGGCGACTCTGGCACATCATAGACGTCGAAGCCATCGCCTTGGACTGTGAGCCTCTTGAACATTTAACAGGTGCATGTGATCGTGCTTACGTTTGCGAGTGTTTTCCATTGTGGTCACCACGTGTGACGGTGTGTGAGCTGGTGCGACCGTTGTGATCACGCGCAAAGCGCGCTCCTGCAAGGACGCGCCGGCCGAACCGTCCGAGAAAGCCACCGTGCCTCGAGCTTGGCTTCAGCTTGGCCGTCACTCTACGCCTGTAAAGGCGAAATAGGTTAGACAATTCGGGCAGGTACATCATACAAGCTGGATTGTGGACCGCAACGCATCAGATGACAGTGCACATCTTTGGGTAATGTCCGAGTTGTCCATGCGTGATCGCTGTCGGTCGTCACTCCAGTCGTCTCTGGTCAAGCACCATCCCAAGCAGGCACCGCATGCGTTGCGAATAGCAGGTCTGCAAAGCGTTGTCACCAAAGCAGTTTGAAAAGGCATATCTCTGACTGCACAAAAGCAAGAACATCTTCATCCACGTGGGGCATCGTTGGAAGCGAGGCGATGCGACGCACGCCCATTCCCAGACGTCCTTCGTACCTTAACAGTACGAACAATCGCAATAGGTTGGACTCCTCCTGGGCTTAATCTCAGGAGTGACTTCTCCGAAATTGTGTAGGTTTATGGATTTCCAGACTACAATTATGTCATGCGAGGTTGAAGTAACACGTTTCACCTCTCCCCGAAGATATAAGTATATAGATCTGAGCTACTTCCTAAACTTCACAGTTCAGTACATACATCAGACCGTGCAGAGCTGTAACGATTGCTCTGACGCGGTAGTTTTCCAGGCTCGGGAAAGCTTCACACGAATGTCACGGCGATCGTTTCCTCTTTCTTGGCGGATGTCTTCGATTTGTAGGAGACAAAGACTGCTCATTTGCAACGTCGTGAAGCCCCCAGCAGTCTTCACTGGCACTTGATTCCAATCCGAAGTAGCCACATAATCCGCATACTCCCCGGAACTCCCTGTGTTCCCTCAACACCTCAACGACCCTGTCAATGTATGCCTGTTTGGAAGCCTTGCGCATGGCGACACGCTCCATCGGCATAGTGCATACAATGTGGTCAATGTATATTGCACGAATCTGAGGGTCCGGATCGTGGAGTCCCTCCTCGTAGCAAGTGAGAACCGTTTCGATCGCATCTGATGCTTTTGCACCAGCGCTAAACTCCAGTTCGAATGTGGTGGGATCGCGGGCATGTCCTTCAACGTGGAAAGTCTGACCATACAAAACATGCGACGAAAGCGACAGCGCTGCATGTGGAACGTTCGCCGGTAGCATGAGCGACTCGCCTTGGAATTGAATGAGATATCCGCAGGGTCCCAACATTTCGAGTGCCGATACTGTATCAGAGTAGCATTTCGGCAATAGACGACTGTCAGAAGCTCTCCAGAGGATCCACAGTTTCATAGGCTGATCCCGAACTGCATCAGACCGGCCGCATACGGTGGAGATGTGAGGATCACTATCGTGGTGAATATCTGTCGCTGTGCCTGGAGGGCACACGTTGATGGTTGCGTCGTGAATTTCGATTGGGTGCTCCTTGCCAACGCCATAGAGCTCTCGCACCTTGTTGCTGACCATGGCCTGGTGTCGATCTTGTGAATCCCACTTAACCATCTCTTCCTTGATCGGTACGTTCAACAGTCGTATCTTTGTAATCTTGTCCTCCAGTAGCTGTACTTTGAAGTCCAAAAACAGATTTTCCTTCAGCTTGATTCGCTTCCCCAAAAACCAAGCATCGCTGCATGATTTGATGTCCAGCGTCGGAATGAGCATCTCAAACGAAGGCAGGCGCACCGCTTTGTCACTCCTGAAAATGTGCCAAGTGATACACTGATCGTAAGTCTCTTCCGGGCAGGCGCGGAGGTTCGGTAGTCGGTCCAGCTTGTCAAGTGGCCACGGTACCTCGTTTTCGGAGAGATTAACCCTGCAGAGCCTCAGCAAATCGCCCACGGACTGTGATTCTTTAGGACTGTCAAGGTCTTTCCCAACGTGATGTGGCAAAGCTTGCATTTGAGTTAACTTCGAGATCAAATCCAAGTTCCTGTGCAAATACGCCTTGTGTGGACAGAGAAACAGTAAGAAGAGGTGTATGTGGCTATCTCTCGTAGGTCTGTTGTTGGTGGCACACCACCTTGACTCGACTAAGCACGTCGCGGGTACGTGAGCAAAGACGCTATGCGTCGATTGCTTTCAATTCTGGATTGATATCGTAAGACCGACCACAGAGTCTAAACGATCGTGGGACGAGAGCAGCGCACTGGTTTCTCACCCAGTCCCTGCTGGTATCTATTATCAAGCCATTTTGTGCTTTGTGAGAAGTGGCTCAAGCGCCGCTTAAGCGAGTCCGTACAGCACGGTCGGGTGCGTTTCGGGCAAGCGGAGAGTGTGGGATCCGAGCAAGACCTTAAGGAGCGGCGCGTCCCGAAGCGCAATGCTGTCATAGGGGAATGATCCGCGCAACGACTTGGTAAACAAACAACCCTTCAACGAGTTCGCGTGGTTCATTCTACCTTAATCTGACCTGCACGACACGCCAACAAAATACAGTACCTTGACCAAATCTATGGATTGTACGACGCGTTGCGAAGATTGGCTGAGCTCGCAAGTGCAAGACTTCTCTGGAATTCACCAACGGCCTTTGGCATCGGGGTCTCCTCATGACAGCGTCCTTGAGCCATTTAATTCAGACCAGCGTCGAAAGCGCAACATTACATCAATGGAGGGCGATGGCATGGACCCGGAAAGCACACCAAAGGCTGCACGGAAGCGGTCCCGGAGACACGCAACAGCGGGTGAAGATGTCGAGTGTGAGCAAGACGAAAACATGAGTGCCGTCACCTCTTCAGCATCAACCACATCTAGCAAGCGCTCACGACATTCTGCTAGCCCAATCAAGCAGATCAACCGACTTGCTGCACAACTAAGGCCGTTGGAGAAGCTCAATTTCAGCCAACTGGAGCACTGTCCGCTTCCGAAATCCATAAGCTCCCTGATGACTAAAGTCCGACGGTGTGCGAAAGGAACTCTCACGATACCCTTGTCACTGAAAGACCAGATACTGAAGCGCGATCCCGACCTGGATCCCGAAGATAATGTCTGGCGGCCGGACATGCCAGTAGTAGCCGCACATGCACCCACTCAGTACAGCGCAGACATGGATCCTAATTTACTTCCGACGCAATCCTATGATGTTGGTGTCTTGCATCCGCATCTGCAAACCCACTCATCCAAACCTCGACCGCGCGATTTACTACCAAGTCTCCTCGAAGCTGAGATGATCGTGGACCAGGCACAAGAATGCCAGGTCGCGGACGACTTCGAAGCGGGTTGGAACTCGCATGTCCATGGCCCACTTTTGGTGCTTGCCTGCCACATGTCACAGCATTACAAAAGGGTGAGAAGCGTGAATCTCACGCTCGCACCCTGTTTAAGACAACACCAACGGGTATCGATCACTGGCAAGATGGTCGATTTCGGCATCTATCTGCAACCGAGTCCTGTACTTCGCGATGCATACAAAGAGATCGAACCAGAAGCAGATGGGGAGTCGAGATATTTCAATCATACAAACTTCGAGCAGATTGCAAGAAAGCCGTTAGCCATCAGCATTGAGACTAAACGAGAAGACCAGGGTGGCTCTCAGGCTGACTTGCAGCTTAGTGTTTGGGTGGACGCACATTTCGATCGACTGGCAGGTCTCCGCAGGACGGCACTAAACGTCGACGACCGATCAATCTGGCTTCCTTTATTGAAAGTTATTGGGCCAATTTGGTATCTTTTGCTGGCACGTGGAGATTATAACGAGCTGGGCGAGCTTGCTGGCACTACCGTGTACTCAAGATATCAGCTCGGTGATGTCACTACATACCATGGGTTCTTCCGGGTTTTCTCTGCCATACATGCACTTGTTGACTGGGCCGAGACATCATACCGCCCGTGGTTCGAGAGGTGGGTATCACAAAGTCAGGGCATCGAGTCGTCTGCAGCTTGAGACTGCAATCGGGAAATTGCAGAAAGATATACTGAACGTATGACATCAATGCTTGATCGGGGCAGCGTCCTTCGCTGTAGGGCCCCAGTTGACTTTCAATCTTCGGGAAACCCTAACCCACCATATACTTGGAGATAAAGCAGCCTGGGGACCACGTCATGCACACCCTCTACAATGCTGACCGCCTCTTTCTGAGCCTCCGTTTCACCCAAACCTTCCTTCTTCAGCCGGTCTATGTCGTCTTGCCTCTGTTTGTAAGCCATGAACACCACTAGCGCTTTACAGATCGTGACAATCGCAGCTAGCTTTGGAGTGAAGTTGAACACGCTCACCCATCCCGCGTCTTCTGTGTCCAATCCCAGAACTGCGACCGCGGATAGAAAGCCGCTCTGAAACTCATCGTCTAGCAGTTCTTGATCCAGCATGCTGGCCCAGAAGAGAACGATAGACCATTCCAGTTCTTCCTCGTATGTTCTCCTCGCTCCCTTGTCCAGAGTGGTCGTTTGTCGCCTCGCGAGCGTTTGCATTACTTCCAGCTTTCGTTGTTGTCCTCCCGTTCATGTATAACCTGGCTTCTTCTCCCAAGTCTGGCTTCTCCAGAGATATCTCAACAACGATACCCATACCCTGGAGTATTTTTTTTTGGTACTTGCTTCGTGCTTGCTGTAGAATGGAGTTTCGTTTTTCGCAGCCCCTGTTTCTTTCCGGGTACGAGTATTATCTGGCCAAACACAATAGTGGCAGATCTTGCATAGTACGACACGATACTTTGGCAAGCGTGTGAAGTAGTCCAAAGCACTAGTCATCTCTCGGGAAGTCATATCAGGACACTAGAGTGAGTCGATGGATGTAAATCGTAGGCGAGTTTGATGATATATAGGTACATCATGTACACAAAAGTCGACGAGGAGGACCGGGAGAAGCGTTTGGTACGTGTTTTAGGCGGAGAGGAGCAGAAAGTGGAGTCGAGTCGTTTGGAGAGTCGACATCTTTGGTTATACTACTTAGAAAGAGATTAAGTCTCCCAAGAGCTTCCTCGAGCTACTCGGGATTATTCGACTTGCAAATGCCAAAGTCCGACGGCATAGCTATAGTCGACAGGCAGGATGTGGGTAGATCATGAGGAAGAAGGCTAAAGGCGCGACACGTTCCAGAATGGCAACTTTGACGCGAGGGGAGGTTCCGATTTAGAGTTCGCGATGGATTCCAAGGCCTTGGGACGGTGCGGCACTCGCGACGCGTCCCTGGCACGGCAACTTTACACCCGCAGGGTGCAATAATCTCGGAACGCGACTCGTTCCAGTCGGGAATACTAGAGTAGGATATCGACTTTGATTCTTATCGATAAGGATTGGAGTTGATGAGAGTGGACTGTTGCGGTGACTGACGGAACCTCGAATCTCTCTGCTGTACTATTCTATTCAGGGCGCGTGCCTTTGACAATGTTTGGGAAAGGCAAGAGGGTGAACGGCGGTTTTGCACAAATTGTCACTGGTTGTAACTGCTCAGCCTAGGCTCGCATACTTCGACATAGACTTGCATGGCCTGTGAACGTGAGAGAAACACTCTCTCCCACATGCTGCCTTCGACTCTAACTATGGGCCGGGTCCATGTAGTGTCAACTGCGCATGTCCACATGCTCCCGCCAGCTCCCTCAATGGATTTCCTATGACAACAGGATGTTTGTCGTGGAAATTTTGGAAGTGAATTGAATGACCTGCCGTCGCTTCATCACTCTTCTTCCGGGCTAGCGGATCATTCCCATTCGCCCCGTTGTTGGGAAGAGTACGGAGTTCCAGTTCCGAAGAAAGGATGACAAAGCAGTTGAGATGCAGAGGCACGCTCTTCCGGAAAGACTTGTAGCATTGCATTCAAAAGCGCTCCAAACAACCTCGTCTCTTCGTCCGACCAGTTCAGTCGAGCTTTGAGTCGCTTTTCGAGGCCACCATCAGTAGATAGATCCCTTGTCGCTTGTAGTTGCTCTTTATCAATGTTCCTGCCTGCGAGTTGTCCAAAGGCCATAGGAGGGAAAAGTGGCTCATTAGTTGTGACCTCGTAGAGCTAGTGATAACAGTAGTTAGCTCAATATGCTGGAAATCCCCTCCTCACGGAGAACTCACCACACAGCCCGCACTCCAGATATCAATGCCGGGTCCCCAAGAGTTGCCTTGTAGTAACTCAGGGGCACGCAGGCCTAAGGGAGTAGCTATCTTCTCCCGCGTTCTGTGTCCAAGCCACATTGCTAGATAAATGAATGAGTAAGAATTGAACGATTTGTGAGGGCAGACATACCACCACCCATATCTCCTATCTTGACCAATAAAGAGCACTCATCTGCGTCGTCCAGCACACCTCGGTGTCTCTGCGAGGAGATCAAATACTGTGGGGCAGAGTCATCAGGTCGGAAACCTGGAAGCCACCTCACAGAGCTGAACTCGGGCGCTTGTAGCCACTCGGACGGAGCCAATCGATCTTTCAGAGATAATAACACGTTGGCTGGTTGGATATCTAGAAATGATTAGCAATCATGATGATGCACATGTTTACGTTTACTGACCGCAATGAACTATCCCACTGGAATGCATAAAATCTAGCCCGAGTAAAAGCTGACTTGACAAGGCTCTGATGTAGTTTGTAGAACGTGGGTGGCCTCTCAACGTCAGTTGGCTCAGATCAGACGGCATCAATGGCAACACCAGGCAGAGGTGGCACCCATTTGGCCCAGAATGTGTGAATGAATCAAGTAGTGTTATCACGCAACTTTGTCCTTTGTGGGAGGGATTTGTTCGTGAGAGGCGCTGGAGAATCGTAAGTTCCTGGTTGTCCCTGGAGGACTCTGCATCAACGACTTTCATCGCAACGTTTTGTTGCAGCCTTGCATCTCTGTCAGCGACTGAATGCACAAAGGACGTAAAATACGACGAGGAATTTACTTTTCATCAAACGCCATCCAAACGGTGGAAGACTGGCCATAGCCTAATTTTGCAAGGATCCTGTACCTGTGACTGAATATATCGCCGAGACTAGTCGGATGATATCCACCTTCACGATATTTCTCAACGGATTCGACTATATCGTGTATCCTCTGGAAGCGACGCATTGGAGGTGTTGGTGGCTGTATGTTCAGCGTACTATGTCGTGATTGTAGAGAACAAAGTAATCTGAATATTTCTGGACCGAAACAGAGATGGATGATTCTAACGGAAAAAGTTCCGCACGCGCCTGAAAATAACCTGGTAAGAGAGGCAAGCGCCGCACCAATGAGAGCGATTAGCCAGCCGCCCGGCAGACCCCCCGCGTTGCTCTCATCAATCTGGTATCTATCGGTCGCAGTACAAGCGTCGGTACAGTTATATTTAAACAACGTTTCAGCTGTCGCGCGCGTACATTGAGCTCCGCGCATTCCTCGCGAAAGCAACAACATTGGTGTTGGTTGCAGAATTCGGCGCAAGTAGTGTGGTATAAATATAAGCTTCAACACAGCAGCATGAGTGGATATCTTACCCACACGCTCCATCACCTCATTCAATATCAACAATGCCGCTCTTAGTGGAGTTCAAACCAACGACCATGTACGCCAATGCACCAGCGACAAGAGACGAGATTATTAAACTTGCCCAAGACCACTACCGTACAAGCCTTCTAGGCAAAGACGGCAGGATCTACGACAAGGCTGTTGTTATGTGCGTGATGCAGTTGCCGAGGACGAAATCTTTCGCTGATTGGAGTCTAGTTGCAATTTCCATACGAGTAGCCATAGTGGCGACCCTGACGAGCACTGCACGGTGGAATACCATGCGGGATCTTTCGTCAAGACGCAGCATCTTTACCGTGATTAGCCACAGTATCGAGTGAACTTACGGCCAGAGAGGGAGATTCAAGGAACAGGCATGATCAGTAATCGTGCGTCGTCTGTAGGAAATGACTTTTGGTGGATAGGCTGGTGATCTGGAAAGAGGCCGGAGTGAGCTTGCTCTACATTACACGAAACGAGGCATTTGTGATGAAGAACCTTCTATTCAGGGAATCACCATGACCACTTGTTAAATGTGACGCTATCAATACCATTCGGCAGCCATATTTTCATCGACCTTCAGCCGGAAGAATAAGCTGCGAAGGCTTGGTGGTTTGCTGGTGCTTCCATCAACACTTTCATCTTGCTCGTGAGCGGACTGTATTCGCCCTCACAAAAGACTCCCGCTCCATATGCGCGTTTTACGAACATCGATTCTTGTTACAGTACTGTACGGCTGAGTCACCTAATCCGTCCAAGTCGAGGGGAAAGTGCTATACATATCTGATGGTGAAGTTCTCGTCCATAGTCATAGTTGTTCTACACGTTGTTGGATTGCAGACTATAATAGCGTTGCCGCTAGCGGCGTATCACAGAAGTGGTGAAACGCAGCGCGTATCAAGCGCGCGACATACCGGTATCAAGGCATAAATTGAGGCGGCGCGCTCCAGATCGCATGAGCGCCTTACAGCGCATGAACCAGTATCTGACACGAGCACTGGAACGTACTGCGGTCTCGTGCACCATACTTATGTAAACCTCTACGTGTCATATTGGCAAGGCTAAGGGAAAACTAGCAAAAGAGAGGAGAGGAAGGAGCAATGAGAAGCTAATGAGAATATGTCAGACGTATCAGAATAGACCAGTTATGATATGGATCGAAAAAATTACATTAGCAGGAGGAGACGTTACGGCGAGAACACGAAATATGACAAGATAAGAGGGAACAAAAGAAAGATAAGTCAACGATAGGGACGGCTCATACGGTTACCGTGAATAGCCTGATTGGATCAAACAAACAAACAAACGGTTGCGGGTAGGTCAGCTGCCAACGTCACACTGTTCTGCATTTAGGCGCACGAATAGTGGCCGTAAATGGTGATCGCCAGCGGCTTGAAGCTTAGCTAGAAGATGTAGTCACCATTGTGGTTGCCTGCTCGTCGACACTCCTACGAAAAATCGCATAAGGGGCACGATGCGCATTCAGTCTCGCGGCGAGGGTCAAATACGGTGACGACAAACATGATAGGCACTCACGAAAACCAGACGAGAAGAGCGAAAGATTGCAGAGCACCGGTTTTATCTCCGCTAAGAAGGTGGTCAATGAGAATCTTGCGCGAGGTAGCGGCGAGCGTGCTGGGATCTGCAAGCTAAGGGATATGTATCATCTCAGGAAAGCAGTGGAAAAGGACCATGATCTATATCAAATATACTATTCTCGCTTCTGTGAAAACCTTCTTCTTCCAGGCTCTAGGCCATGTTTCATGGGATTACGGCATTGACTGCGCCTCCTGCACTATCCTCATCGGAACCAGCAGCTTATGAGATCCTTCTTCTATGATCAATCCGTGGCTTACCAGAGGGCGTGAATTGGCCGACAGTTGTAAAGATCCTAAACGAGAGACAAGGTTTTCCGTTCCTGCTGTTCGATCGTTGAAAGCCTCTCCCTGTATTGCTTGCTGGGCCAATCCGAGCGGACGAACCGCGACCTCAGGATTGATGAGGTCTTTCTTCGACCACATCGTAATGTATGTCTCAATGCTACTTACAAAACGTAGCATCGCACTTGCATATGCGCCCAGACGAGATCCGTCCGAGCCAGGCTCGGGATTTGTGCTTGAATCGAGGTTCAACTGTCTCAACAATGTGAACAATAGGTCTTCAAGGTCGCGGGCGAGACCCGGTCTCGATTGAGAACGTCGGTCAACCAGCACATTTTGATGAACAAATCTCCGTTCTGACTTCCTAGGTTTGGGTGCGTCATGACATTCCAAACCTCCATCGAACCAGATCTCGAAGTTGTCGCGTAGTTCCTGAGTATCGATAAAGCACTTATTACCATCGACATACTCCTGCAGGAATAATCCACAATCGCAGAGTGACCAACAAAGCTCGCTGAGTGTCGACGTTCCTAGTATCTCCCTCGTTTCCATGTTGGAGAACACTCGGAAGTACTGGAGCTCAGAGAAAGCGGAAGTTGTGGACCGCAGTATTTCATTGAACCGACGACGTGTAAAATCTGGCATACAGTCTTGGCCAACTTCTTGATAACGTCTTGACAGGTCTCTAGCCGTCTTGCGTAGTCCATTCATGAAAGGTTCTTCCGTCCACTTGCCGCTATAACGTCCAAAAGCCTTGGCAAATTGTAGCATCAACAGTCGGCGGAAGCAGCTTTCGTGCGGGAAGTAATTGATTGCATAACTAGGGTGAAATGCATTGACCTTGAGGAAATCATGATTGGTCCCAGAAATTCGGAGCGATTTCGTGTCGCTTTCGACACCGACGCCCCAGTGTCGCAACAACTTCATGAATTTGATATCAGTCTCAGTGCTGAAGCATGACACCACAACGTCTGGCAGTATGGCTTTCATCGCTTGTATGAAAACTTTTTGGCTCTCATTGTGCAGCTCGTTGCGTGGGTCGAAGTCTGTATCCATATATGGCATAGAGTCCAAGACCGTGACACTATCCATATCCATGCTCCCAGCAGTTGCAAAGATTATAAGGTCTTTCACAGCTGTCAAAGTGGCACACTTCTTTTCCTCGGCACTGTATCCGTCTTGGTATGTCTGTGACGGAGCTGGGTGCTGTAAGACGATGACGACGCCTCCAGTCGTCTCCGGTCGAGCAAGTTCCAAGCCGAAGTCTAGCTCACTTGGTCGTATGGAATTGGAACTCCCATCTTGCTGTAAGTATGCTAGAGTCTTGCCAAAGTTGTTCAAGATGCGGATGTGCTCGCTTCGGTCTGGACGAGCGGTAGTCTCAACAGGACTAACGAGTCGGCGCAGACGGTGATCTGCAGGTATCCCCAGGCAATTCATGGTGAATTGGGAGATCTAGCAATGGCAGTGTACGGTGTGAGTGATACGTTATAGAGTGAAGAGGTGTAAGAAAGAATCATGGGGATTCACAATATTGGAAATGGCTTGTAGGTATGCTCAATCCCACGATTGATAACTATGCTCCGAAGGTGACTATAAGTGGGTGTACTGCCTGGCGTCTCGATTCGCTAGTTCGCACGGAACATATGCTACAAAGAGCTCGTTCCTTTGCAGGCAGCAATTGCTTCAACCTGTGTAGCTTCAACCAATTGGCTCCTCTGTATAGTATCAGATTACTCATGATTTCTCCCATCGCATGACCTTTGACCGTCGTGTCAGCTTCCTGCATCGCAGGAGCTTGATGCATCGTATGCGCTTCCTGCCCCACATGAGCTCCATCATCCGCAGGAGCTGACACGATAAATGAGACAGTGGTAAAACGGACATGGTCATACGATCCATGGGACAGATTCGCTCCTTGTTGCGCGGACGTACCAACCATCAATCAGAGTCTAGTTGTCTTTAGAAGCCAGAGCAAATCTCTACAACAAACTTTAGATACAACCCATGCCGTGGTGTCAGAAGTAGGGACTGTACGACCGGCCAACGGCAGTCTGATTATGGAGCCCGAAGCAGACTGTACAGCAGAACGCACTGCTTCAGTTTGCAGCCCGAAAGTTCCCTGCATGCAGGTTCTCATGGCGAGACCGCCACCGCCCAATATACCATGCTCCTGCAGTGTCTCCAAGCCGACGCCACTGATAGCTTTCAGTCCGTTCAGACTGCAAGCTCAAGATAGTGCCCCATATGAGATCTGCGGCTCGAGGCTGTGATCCAGATTCACCACCACCTTCTCCAGCGCCATACTCTGCGACTTGTGGATTGTAGGTTGGATTCGAGCTAGCGGAACATGGCTGTTCGATTGTTTGAGTCAGATGTGCGTCCTCGGTAGTGCTTATATAGATGGCCTATAAGATGCGAAGGGTCCACACCTGTCGCACATAGCCAGCAGATAAGTGCCCTATACTCGTAGAGGTACTCGAACAGATCTATAGAATAGATGTCCGACATAGAAGTGATCGGTGTATAGTAGCTAGGTGTGAGTGAAATCTCTCACCCAGGCATGGTCAAGCAATTGAGTGGCCGATGATCTTTCCAAAGGGTCTTATTCAAGCGCACACCTCAAAAAGTCGAGGAGGTCCGAAATCGAGGAGTCCTCTGAATCCACACGGTCTTCCAGCTCTACTCCTTCAATGGCCCCGTGCTTTCAATTCCCTTGACTATGTCAGCCATGTATAGTAGAAAGAAATTGACTAATTTCCAGCATCTGGTTCCTTGCATCCACCAACCCACCATAGTCTCCCTCAGCCATACGCCTCCGACAATGAAGCGCAACGGTCCAATTAAGGACCTCGGGCCGCGGTAAGAAATGGATTCTATGCCTCTCAGCATCACCGCGCGGTTTTACTTGCCCACCTCCAAGGCCCAGTGCAGTCCATAGTAGACAAGGGCAGCCTTCTATGACACAGGTCTTGTTGTCATCGTTATGCCAGCTTTCCTTGAAATTCCCGACTGACCCTTCATCCCAAGCATTGCGGTGATACTTGTAAGTCCAGTTTAGGAGCGTTACGCATGAGCGCTGAGCGATGAGCGACTTTTCGGATGGTAGAAGACTTTTCATATCGGAGGCGCGTGAGGTTAGGACTTATTCTATGCGAATTCCTTTTGGAACAACTAAGTTTCGTAACGCCCAGATGCAGATCACTGTACTTTTCTCCAGTGATCGTGACCATAACCCCTCCTCTAACCCATGTTGCCCTTCACTTTTGGAGAATAGGCGGACAGAGTTTTTCGACCGCCACAGATGTGCAGAGCAGGTTTGCTCCAGCGAGGTCATCGGTATTCGCTCAGCACGCTAGTCTCTAGTTCAAATTCAACATGTCTTCGTTGAGATATCGTAAAGAACCAGCATAGTCACAGCGCGCATCGTACAGATATCATCAAGCAGGCTCGTGACGTGAGTCTTGGCACCCCGGTTCCACCACTCGGCTATGCATCGCCAGCTGTCAACATTTCCTTCCTTGTCAACACTACCAGCACCACAAGCAACAGAAACCAAATAAATACAGCAGACTGAGCGCCCTTGACGACTTATGGATACCATGGCTGATGACGAGAATCCAGCCTGGTTTCGCGAAGAGGCCAGATCTGCCGGCAAAGACGTCAAGCATGCATTGAATAGAGGTCCGAACCCTTATAAACAGACTCCTTTGCATTCCGTATTTTCGTACGACTCGCTCACGACTGGCGCACCCACTGGCGATTGGAGTTCTTTGAAGGGATGTAAGGAAAAGTTTGAGACTCAGGTCAATATTACAAACATCGCAGCAGACTAAAACACATCTCGCTAATTGGTTTCGCAGATATTCAGGCGAAGGCACGGTGAAGGCGACCTGAAATGGCACAGAGTCATCGTCATGAAAGCTCTTGCCTATGACCATCCTTCTATCAGAGATTTCAGGCCAGCCAATGGCGAGCGAAAAGAGGCTTATTTGCTGGCCATATCTACCGAAGGAAAGAATACGGAGAAAATTGGTCGCTCGAATCGTGTGGGGAAGAAGTTTGACTTCGAGGAAGGGGACATTTATCTTCAGTATGAGGTAGTAAAGGGTTCGTCGTAATCTTCTTGTTAAAAGTCGTCCATGAGAGTTGTGTCAACAAAATTCCAGTAATCTGCATCAGAACCTGGAATTTCACCCGACAAAGTGTTCTGATGCACTGCGGATTGCGCCCGATCCGGATCACTGGATAGGAAAAATGTAGCCGGTCCGTTAGTCGCCCATTCCGTTGCTGATGCATGAACTCCATGAGTACTTCCGTTGTTGTCGAGGCCCAGGTCGTACCCGTGCGGGGCCATCACAGGGTATATGGGCATATTTGTAGTCGATGCAAGGTTTAGGTGATTGCTTGGCGTAGTGCCTGGCATTTGATCTTGCTGGTTGGTGGAAAACAACTCGTGCTGTCCCCATACATTTGGATTCACAATTCCCAGATCTGATGCAGAACCAGCCTGCTGCACGCCTACTTCCAACGCTTGCTGATGCTGTTGGGAGGCTACTATCGGTGCCTGCGGTCCGGACTGTTGTGTGCCTTGCTGTTCACCGGCTTCTCTGAAATGCCTAGTAAAAATGTTTGTGTCATCCCGGAACACACGAAATTCGTCAACGTTAAAGCATCGACGAACTATCTCGCACGCTTCTGGCTGCAGCTCTTTTGCCCTTTCTATCAAGCTGGGGCGGTGGGCTTTGCAGAACTTCCAGATCAAGGACGCACTCGTCACATTCAGATTACGCTCCCACCTGTAAACTTTGTCAATGTGACGGGATGCGCTCGATGTATTGGTACATACTCACACGTCCCTCGTGGTGCTTCCCAGCATCAGAAGGAAACCCAAGCTGTTTTCTTCTCTGGCCAGAACTTCGTACTTGTGAGCCCGCTTGCAGAGACCGCTGATGTTTTTGGGGTTCTCTCCAGAGAGTCGAGCGAACTTGTGCTCAGCCGCGTCCAATGAACTCCCACCACCTTCCTCCTGCAGGCGATGGATCTCGGAAGCGATCACCACCATCAAAATTCTCCTTTGGCCCTCAGCGCGGTATGTCTGCTTCTCACAAGCTCTATATTGCTGCATCATTCGCCTTTGTCTGGTGATTTCTTCCTGGCAATGACTAGTTTCGACAACGGGGCTGGCTTCAAGAGCTTTCAGTGCTTTTCTCACGTAGTCCATACGAACACCTCTCTTCCCTTCAAAAAATGCAGCGACATCATCATTGCCTAAGTCTACATCACTGGTTTTTGGGACCTTGCGAGCTCGCCGATCCCCGCCTAAAATATTGGATACTTGCTCGTGGAAATCCTCTCCACCTTGTTTCACGAGATCCAAAATCGCTTCGCGGAAGTCCTGAAATTATCCTTAGTGGGGCGATGAGTCGTGAGCTGACGCTATACCGTACCGTGATTGCAAGTAGTGCACCTTTGTTTGTCCAGGAAAGCAGTTCAATGATTTGCTTTGCGATCGTGGCTTCGGAGCATCCAGACATTGTTTGTGACTGGTGACAGCGAAGGCCCGGCGTTAGTTGAACAAGACGCACATACTGTACAAATACCTTTAGACAAGTATATGTCAGGGTGATATACTGTTGTCCGTGCAGGGTTGTCGTCCGTACTTTCTCGGACCATCATCGTCTGTTCAGACTATTGTGGCTAATTAAACACCCCCCCCCCCCCCCCCCCCCTGGGCGCTTCTAAGATGACCGGTTCTCCTACAGTAAGATTTCCGTGTGTTATTTTGGTTGTGTAACGTTGGTTGGTGTTAGTGATACACTAGTCAACTCATACTGCAGGTGAAAGATGGATGTATTGTGGCTCGGTTGATTAGGCTCAAGGTGAAGTCCACATGCTACAGTAGTAAGAAGGAACATGTGTCACCTGGATTTAGTTGAAACAGGCAACAAAGGCGAATCATTCACAAGCGATAGTAGACAAAGCACTGTTGGTGTGCTATTGATTGATTTAACGCAAAAGCCAGCGCTACTAACGACATAACGTGCCCGACCTGGAAGACAGAAAAGCAAGAGTAAAGTAACGCGAAAGTTTTTAAAAGGCTCAGATAAACCTCCCTTGGAATAATTATCCCGCCACCGCTCTGCCTTGTTGTGTTGTAGAACCCCTCGTTATGTTGCGTAGTGAGATCGAAACTATTGAACGCTTGTTATTTCGCCCTAGGAGGATACATCAAGACTGAAGCTCCTGGTCCTGCAGGGTCCACTTGAATGCCGGTTGTGTTCACCTTGTGCCGATGACAGACGTGAGCCTATATACAGAGTATTGTTGTTTGTGATGACGGGATGATTGGATGACAACTTTACTCAGTTCTCAATCTCACTCTCGACCCCGATCTCAACTTCTTGGTCAAGCTCGGTATTCCCTCGGGTGTAAGACCGGCCCTACTGCAGGTAGCTTTCTCCTTTCCACTGAGAGTAGCGGCCACCAGTGGCTTGGTTTGCTGCAACTGCACCGACGGGTCGGAAGGTCTGACCAGAAGAACTGTAGCTGTGGCTGTGGCTCGCGCCGCCGCTGGTTCTAAGGCCATTCATGTCACTGCTCGGGTGCGCTGAGTGTGTTGCTACGTAAGAGCTTGAACGGTAAGGGTCGTGGCTCATGTTTTGCACGGGTGTGCTGCTGGCTGGAGCTGCAGAGTGCGGGCTCTTCATCGTATCGTGAGGTGACTGCCGCGTGGCCGAGCTTTGTGGAGCTCCTTGCATGCCATAGCTCTGGCTCGGAGAACGTAGGGCGTATTGATGAGAAGGCAGAGACTGAGACCCTTGGGAAGCGTTGTACACTTGATGAGACTGGCTGCTGCTGGAAGGGCTGGGATCACTGGCTCCGCTGTATGATGGTCGGCCAGTGGGTGCGCTTATGCTACCAAAGGTGGACGTACCAGGCTGAACGGGTGTTTGGTAGCTGGATTGAGGCATCATGCCGGACGAGCTGTGAGAGCCGTCACGCTGCACGCCTGTGTACGACGCAGGGTAGGAACTGCTGTAGCCCAAAGGCTGTGAACTGGTATGCGATTCTGGGAGGTTCGCGTCCGACTGAAAGCCAGATCTGTAGTAGCTTCCGTAGGATGAAGCAGCCGTGTAGCCCGGATGTCCAGCATAAGTGGTAGCAGGTTGCTGGGCCCATTGCGTGCCAGGGATCGTACTGTACATGGCGGCATGACCAGCGTTGCTTACTGCCATCGGGGCGTACACTCCAGGATACTGTCCCGCCGGGTAGCACTGTCCGTGTCTCATGTTCTGCCCGTTTGCAGCCATGGAGTACATCATCTGAGGGTGAGCGTAGGCATGTCCGTTGATGGCGTAGTGCTCTGTCTCCTCGATCGGGGCGCGGAAGTTCTGCTTGAGATACAGCTCCGGCCTGACGGAAATGTGCTGAAGACGTGGATCCTGGAGCGGTGGTGCCAGTGCGTTCTGCTTTACGTCGTCTACCTTGTAGTAAGACACCATGTGGTAAAAAGCGCCATTGACGGAGATGCTCATGGTCTTTCTAACCAGGCCATCGGCGCGGAAGCCGTAGCTGTCCACCAAAGAACCGATCAAAGAGCGCTCGAGCTCCTTGTCCCGCTCGGAACTTGGCAATCCAGATTTGATCTCCGGGTTGGCAGGTGGCTCGGGTGGAGTGAGAGGCCTTGGCATCTCAACGTTCTCCTGGCTGTCGGAATCGGCGCGCTGGAAGCCGTCGACGCTGATGCGTTTGCGTTTGATGGCACGCTTCTTTTCGCCAGGAGGGAAAGGCTTATCAAGTTCGCGGTAGATCAGGAAGTTTCCTAAGATACGGCTGGGACTCCATGCAACACCATCAGTCCAGCGCTTGATCCCGCTCTCTTTCTCTTCATAGATGAAGATGTTGCCGCTCTGAATGAGTTGGCTGCGCTCGTGATCGTGAGGTCGTCGCGGGATATGACCAAGCTTGCCACTCAAGCAAGCCTCGAAGAGGATGAGCGCGTCCATGCTGTTCTGGACGAAGCCGATAAATGTCGGTTTCACCATGGCAAAGGTTGTGAGAGTTTGGAGGAATGGGAGTATCGCTCAGAGCGAAGTAGTAGGCCGAGTAAATGGAACAAAGTATGTCGTTTGGAAGACGCTGTTTGTTTCTGATGCATGGAGGACGGTCGGGATGTCTGAGCCTTTGTATAAACTTTTATCGTCACCTTTGTTTGCTGTCAGCATGTTGGGGTGTCGCCCGCACCGTCATCATCAGTGTGTATAGAAGCGAGACGCAGTTAACGTACCGCAAGGGGGAATGCAGGGACGCTCAGCCTCCTTGCTGCAGGATACCGTTGCAGAAGTCGATCTTTCCAAGGAACATAGCCTGTGCGCGTAACGATTCACAGACAACTGGGTGTCCAAGTTACCAGGCTGCTCGGATTATCGCATCACCTTCATCAACGAGACATTACTCCTTGTGACTTACCCCAGTGTAGTCATAGAGCCAAAGCACTTGGGTGTCACCCTACAATGCATCTCATCATACTCCATTCCTGTTGTAATGACAAGAGAGAAGCCCACATTCGAGAAACACAAGCGGCAGAGCAGATTGCAGCATCAACACCGGGTATTGAAACGCCGTGTAACTCGAGCAAGTCCATGTCACACAGCGTTGCCCCTTCCTCCCCTTTGCGTTATGCAATAGTAATTCTGTCCGGCAAGTCACGTCAAGACATAGTGCTCCATGTGATGTCAGCGAGAAAACAACCGTGGCATTTCTGCAGACTCCGGACCAGCATCTCAGCCTACGATGAAGTGCCGTTCAAAGACCTGAGCACAGACAAGATCAGGCCGGGCCCGGCTTGCAGCTGTCCGTGCGCTCTTGGCTGTCCGGCGTCTGTCTCTCCAAGACGCGGTGTCGCGTGTCGTGTCGCGGTGCAGAGTATGCACGATTCGAAGCGCAACCGCTCTCGTCACGCTGCAGCACACTTCAGTCGCTGACCCTAAAGTGGTGATGCGGGTCGGAAACTTGCTAGAGAGGGAGGGTGAGCATCCTGCTTTGGAAGCACTGCCACTCCCGTCTGGCAAACGCTATCAAGGGCTTCACATCCGTTGCGCCGATAGGTAAGTCTGTAAGGCATCATCACAGTAAATCACCCACGATGGTTCCTGCAGGATGGCATCTTGCAGCGTGACGATGACCAACATCACGGGGGTACATGGATTTAGGTGCAGTGTTGCTAAAGCGGCACAGCCAAGCTCGTAGGGTACAAGGTTTGTTGTTTTTGTCAATTTACGAAGTTAGCCTATGTAGATACTGCTCCACGAGGCCCCGAATTGACGGCTCAGAGGTTATCTCTGCAGAATCAGCGTTACTGCAATGATCACAAGAATCATCACGTTATACGTTCGCCCCACCCTTTCGGTTACCAAGCGCTCTTGTGGCGTGCAATGGCAGGACCGACACCTTAAGAATACTTCTCCGGACACCGACTATCGAAACAAGAACTGCTAGCGTTTAACGTGAACAAAGAGGACCACGAAAATCGGCCTCTCAATCGACTAACACAGCCTCATCAACCACCGCACATAATCAAAGCGTGGATAATGCGCGACAGTCACATCTTGTGATGTGATGTTGCTTCTACAGAT
>Ga0265797_10005087_pt1 | contig 19484 bp, 15 predicted proteins | sample P2T30metagenome_FD_192433 | JGI IMG/M metagenome (GOLD analysis project Ga0265797, IMG submission 192433) | Plant litter microbial communities from East Loma Ridge, Irvine, California - P2 T30 | ecosystem: Environmental > Terrestrial > Plant litter > Unclassified | place: USA: California... | reverse complement strand
ACCCTAACCCTAACCCTAACCCTAACCCTAACCCTAACCCTAACCCTAACCCTAACCCTAACCCTAACCCTAACCCTAACCCTAACCCTAACCCTAACCCTAACCCTAACCCTAACCCTAACCCTACTCGTGCCACCGGGGGTTACGGGGGTTATATTTAAATCACACTCTTTTGGGTTCATGTATACGTCCTGGACTTGCTTAACAACGTACATTGGGTTGTATTGTGGGGTTGTAATTAGATCGGTTTTGTTTTGTGCCTAAGGTCTAGGTTAGGAAAAATAAACTAGTACCTTAAGCGTTTTAGAGCTATAGGTAATAGACATAAGTACTCTATAATACGTAGTTTCTAATATAGTATAGCTATTTTAGTATATAACTCTAGTTAGATAGTATAGTTAGGTAGCTAGTAAAGTTTATACTCTACTAACTCTACTATAATAGTTAACTATACTATGCTGAAACTAAAATGCGTAACTCTCCTAGTAAGAATAGGAATTAGAGATCTATATAGTATGATATATGTATACAAAGTCTAGCGCTATTTTATAAAGCTTTCCTTATGTAAATTAGTAGTTTGTATAGTAATATATGTTATGAAAAAAAACTGTACCTTTCTAGCTGCCGTAACAGCCCTAAAGTAGCATGTAGGATATAGTATTTATAACTATAATATTATAGAGAATACAGCGTAAGAACTACGTTAATACTTTTTACTTTTATCTAACCCTTACTAAAGAGCAGTATATTACTATAGTATGCCCTTGGGGGAACAGTATAATACTAGCGTGTAGTAGTTGTAAAGATTATAAGTATAAAAATAAAGTTAACCAAAGTAACAGTTCTTATTACCTGTTCTGCCTTCTATCTACCTACAGAACAGCACCTCTATAGACACCACTTTTACTTAGAGAGTACAGTAACAAGGCAATAGATAGTATATGCACTAGCACTTTTACTACAGCCTCTTACTCGCCCTCTGCCTGGAACAGCTCTAAGATAGAGCGGCCTCGAGCACCTCTGCTAGAACTCTTAGCCTGGGGTGATAAGGGTGCCTGCGTTCCCGGCTCCTGGTCAGAACCCTCATCATCATCCACATCCATAGCCTCTCCGTCTAACTCCTCCCTATTCTCCTCTTCTCTAACCTCAATTAGCCGGGGCCCTACTTCATGCCACGTTGGTTGCTCAATTAGCAACTGAGCTGTAGTAGCAATAGGTCCACCGTTAATACCCTGCTCACCTAAGAACCGGTGGATAGCCTGACTTGCTTGGGCCGCTTCGGGATTTAACCGTGGTACAAGGTTAATCCACACATCCCAAAAACAAAGTCGTAGTCCCTGTTCTACCCAAGAGCTAGCAGCTATGTCGCTAGGGTACAGGCACAAGATACCCCATCCAAGTTGTTTAGCTGCTGTGTACCATCGGTTGCCTCGCTTTAACCGTGTGTTCCATGCGTCAGTAGAGGGTTTGCTTCGTAGGCTACGCAATAGATTCCGCTTTGCCTCGCTAGTAACCTTTCCACGCCCGTGTCGGCTGCGTCCTGGTCCTCGCTCTGCTTCTAGGCGATCAATCTCTCGCTGATAGTCGCGAGCTAGAGACGCCGCTATCCATCGCGACTGTATAGTACCAGCAGCCATAAAACGGTCAAGGCGGTCCCCTGCCTCCCATTTACGGGCAAAAGAAGTGGCAATGTTTCTAGCAAGAGATCTAGATGTAGCAGATGGTCTAACAGCAATTGCTGTAGAGGCAATCTCATCTAGGCTCTCTCCACCAAGAGAGAAGGGCGTGCCAGCATTTCGCCAGCGCATAATAAAGGCATGAGTCTGCTCTAGAGAACTGCGATTGCCTAACGCTCGTATAGTCTCAATAATGCGGGAAGCGGTGTTGTACGGTTTGTCGGTTGCCTCGAAGAAGTTGGTGTCATCGCTGACTGGTTGTTTGAAGATCCAAGAGTAGTCTGGCTCCAGTGTTGGTGGGATACTGTCGTACGCAGCAAGCTCTAGCTTCGGTGCTGTAGCTGGAGGAGCTCGTAGTCCACACTTAGCAAGACGTTTTGCTCGTTTCTTCATGGCTATAGTTGCTCGGCGCTTCTCTGCTGCCTTGTTCTTGTTCGTAATAGTCATCTTCCCCTTAGGAGCTGCGTCCATAACATCAGACATGTCATCGTCTTCCCCCTCTTCTGCTTCCTGCTCCTGCTCCTGATCCTGCTCCTGCTCTTGCTCCTGCTCCTGCTCTTCTCTACCATTCTCGGCCTCCTCTTGCTCATCTGCTGCCTGCTTCTCTCCCTCTTCTTCTTCCTGCTCTATAGTGTCAGAGGTGGAAGGATTGGCTGCGGAGATAAGCCGTGCCCATTGTGTATTTGTAAGAGTATCCTTGGGGAGACACTCGCGCACAAGCCACAGGGCAGATGTAAGAGAGTGTGCTATAAAGATAGGTGGGTGGGCGCAAGCGTTCTCAGGGTCAGGGTTTAGGATAAACCCAGCGCTAATAGGTCCATCTCCCTGGGAGGACGCAAGCGTGTCGGCTGCACAGCGTAATGCAGTCTGGTACTCTTCTGTAGGTGGGTAATAGATAGGCTGGTGCGCAATAACCTCTTCGCTGGCAAAGCCCTCAATGTCTTGAGAAGCGTCTTGTAGATACTGATCGGCTAGCATAGTAGCGGTGTAGAGAGACGAGAGTAGTATAGGTAGTAAAGGGTGTAGGATACTTGCGGTGCTGCTAGATCTGGAAGTGCTACTAGGCAATAGGGTGCGTGCAGAGTTTTTCCCTGTGCGCTAAGCCTCTCGGCTAAAAACGCGGGGTAGCGGCCTCTACCACCCAACCCCTAAGCGCACCACCCCTCTTACTGCCACCGCTCTGCCTAACGTTCGGCACGTACTCCACCGCTTCTACCAATACTATGGCTCTTCCTAGTCTTGAGCAGAGCATACGCACCTTTGACCAGCTCTTCTATTTTAGTCCCCAACACCACATTGTGATTTGCAAGGACCACAAATACGGGTGCACCCAGAAACAGTTCAAAGGCCACCTAGACAAGAAACATGATAGCCTTACATCGGATGTACGCAAGGGTCTAGTTAGTGCGGGCCAGAGCAAGCGCCCATGGGCATACGCGGACACGACTATACAGTACCCCCAGCGCGACGAGGCTGGGTCGCTCCCCCAGCCAATTCCCTACCTTGAGATTGAGAAAAACAGCTTAGAATGTACACAGGGATGTTGTAAATTCGTTACATGTGCCCTTTCTACTATGCACCAGCATCAAGTAGACAAGCACAGCTGGTCTAATCCAAGGGCGGGAGGGAGGCCACCTACTACTGCCCTAGCAGCGGTACAGGATAATCGTCCTTGGGTTACCGGAGTCTGGAGCCAGAAGTACCAGCCAACAGGCCGCCTTGGGAAACGGTTTGCAGTAAGCAGCAGCTCTTCTCGCCAGTCTGCTCTACCTGTCCAGAGAGACTTTGACTTGCTGCTTGACTCTATAGACCAGCAAGCGGACAGGGCTATGCAAGAAGAGCGCGAACGCCAGTTACAGCAGATTGACGACCCAGAGAACAACTATGAGGTATCACCCTGGCTCCAGCGTACCAAGTGGCGACTGCATTTGCGCGGCCTAGACCGAGCATGGCTTCTGGCCCTTACCAAGCCCTCACCAGCCGATGACCCATCCTTGCGGTTACTGCTACAGCTTACCCGCCGCGTTATATGGAAAGCCCAGCAATTCTGTCAGTCTGGTAAGGCTGGGTCGCCTGCTCTCTTCTACGTGAATAGGCGAGAAACTGGATCAGACACCAACGACAAACCTCTTAACTGCAGGCAGACAGCTAAGACTATGGAAACCTACAGTGGGTACTGGTTAAGCATTGTGCGCTATGTTTGGAAGACGTACACGTTGCCGGTGCACAAGCCCACAAAGCAGGCAACGCAGCCAGTTGCACACAAGAGACCACCTTACAAGTGTATAGACGCCCAGACTCGCTGTCTCCAGGCGCTAGAGGAGGCCTTGGACGAAGCAGTTCTTACGCAAGAAGACAATAGCGTACAACAGAGCGGCGAGGACAGTGACGCAGAGCTAGAAGAGGAGGTTGACGAGGAAGAGCTTGGAGAGGAAGAGAGGGAAGACAACAGCGAAGAGGACAGCAACGACGACAGCGAAGACGAAGACGAAGACGACGAGGCAGAGGAGCGCCTTAGCCCGGCAGAGAAGAAGGTTGCGCACTTAGAGGGCCTTGTGCGCGACCTGCTTCTTACCCTTATTACCCACAACTTGCAAGATGACGAGTATAAGAGTCCACTGGTTAGTGCTATGGCAGTACTAGGGATTGACAAAGACGGCTGGCTGCCACCTGGTTCCTACACCACCAAGTTGTCTGGCATAGTTTCTACCGCTAAGATGCTCATGATGCTAGGGGTACAGGCACGACGGCAAAACACCATCAACTACTTTGTAGAGGCTGGGAAGGGCTCTAGGCAGGAGGCGCGCGAGGAGCATTCCTTCATTAGCATGCTTAGGCCATGGGTAGACAACTACCTAACAATCATGGATGGAGACAGCGGGCCTTCACCAATGGACTTTTTCCTTAAGCTTCGTGCCTATGGACTTAAAATCCACAACAGCACTAATGTTGCAGGAGAGGCTGAGTGGGTTGACAACCGGGTTGTATACCGCTCTCTCTCCTTTACCCTACAGGACTTCCAGAACGCTATCCTTACGCAAATTGGACGAGCTCGCAATCACTTGTTGACGAATCTGCTGTTCCTGCAATTGGACGACAACCAGCAATGTGTACCTGGCACAGAACCCCTGCCTATACTACCATGGGACAAGTTATCCGACAATCCTGCCAACACAGACCTGGGCTTTAGTTTCATGTCTGACGAACGCAACCAGACAGCTTTCAGTGTTGGCAACCCAAGGTTGTGGCTTACACACCGGTTGCGCACCTGTCCTTCTCTGCAACAACGCTTTATGCATAGTCTAGGGCAAGACCTACCCTCTGTGGTTCAACCAAACCAGCCGGTAGAGGTGTTTAAAAGGGCTGCAGTTGAAGACCTGCTACAAGACATCCGCGTGTTCAAGGAACAACTCCTTGTACTTATCCACATTACCGCTGGACTCCCACCGCGTGGTACGGAGCTGCTTACCCTGCAGTATCAAAACTCAATACAGGGTGGGCAACGTAGCATCTTTATCGAAGATGGTCTGGTAGCGTGCGTAACGCGCTACCACAAGGGCATGGGCGCTAGCCAGGCAAGCAAGGTTATCCACCGCTATCTTCCTCCCGAAGTAGGAGAACTCATGGTCTACTTTTTGTGGTTTGCTCAACCCTTTAGCAACTACCTAGAACTCATGTTGTATCCGGAGAGTCGCGAGAGGGTTTTAGGGCTAAGTACAGCCTACATCTGGCCGCCAAAACCGCAGACTCGTTGGAATCCGCCGCCTGTGCAGTTGGGTGACTCTAGAAAACGAGTGCAGGTGTCTGGCCCACCCGCACAGAACCCCTCTGCTCGCCATCACGCCGCCTTCTGGACCTCCCAGAAGATATCTACGCTGCTGAAGCGTTACACAAGCCGAGATCTCGGAGCTGGTCTTACTATTGCGCCATATCGCCATATCTCTATTGGCATATACCGCAAGTACAGCATAGACAAGAGCACAGTGGCTACCTGGGACGCGGCGAATAAGGATACCAACGAAGTAGAAGATGAAGCCCATGATCTCCAGATGGGTCACACTACCCTTACAGCCCAGGGTAGGTATGGTCGCGGCCTAACCGAGGCCAGCTTCTCGCTAGAAGGCGCCCGAGCCGCCTTTCGCAAGGTTAGCCTAGAGTGGCACCGTATTCTAGCTATACCTTCTGCGCTACAACGGCAACACAATCTCCAGGGCCAGACCTATCAAAGCCAGCATGATAGTTTAGCAGCAGCCTATAACCGCATCAAGATTATAGCCTCAGTGTCATTACCAGCTACGCTACAGAATCTTCTGCGCAACCCAGACGCTACCTTTCGGGGTAAACAGGAGGAAGCTCTTATAGCTATCCAGGTGCGGCGCGACAATCCAGTTGTGGCCGTGCTAGGCACCGCTGCTGGGAAGAGCATGTTGTTTATGCTGCCTGCATTCTGCTCTGCTGGGGTTACTGTAGTGGTTGTGCCTCTTCTTTCACTACGGGACGATATGATGCGGCGGTGCAAAGACCTAGGCATTTCGAGTCTGGCCTGGAGCGCAACCACCCCCTATCGCATGGCTCAGATCGTCCTGATTACCCCAGAAGGCGCCAACAAGCCAACGTTTCGCGCCTTCTTAAACTCTGTACGCTCACAGGGTCTGCTAGACCGTATTGTTGTTGACGAGGCCCACGTTATCCTTGACTCGGTAGGTGGCTGGCGTAATACATTCCACGACCTCTATGCGCTCTTCTACATGGAGGTCCAGATGGTCTTTCTTACGGCGACACTCCCCCCAAAGGTTGTTCCCCAGATTAGGTATATGTACCATCTTCCACCTAGTACTGTGTGGATTCGAGACAGCACAGTACGCTCCAACCACGCGTACCAGGTGCAGCTGTATGAGAATAGGACTGAAGCGGCCGAAGCAGCACTGCGCACGCTAGTTAGCCAGCTACAGGCTGAACATGCTGGCAGGGGCAAGATTATAGTGTTCTGCTCAACTCGTGAACAGACAAAGGATGTGGCAACTGCGCTAGGGTGCCCCTGCTTTCATGCCGAAGTAGGCACAGACGAAGAGAAGCGTACGCTGGCAGAGCACTTAGTCACTGGCCAGGAGACTGTATTTTCCGCTACAAGTGCTTGGGGTCTTGGTATTGATGATCCTCATGTTCGCGCCGTAGTGTCATTTGGGCTGCAAAGGAACACTATTGCGTGGCTGCAGGCTGCAGGGCGTGCTGGCCGGGATGGACAACAAAGCGACATTGTTCTTATGCAACCGGCTCGGCTAGTCCGACAACAAGGCCTTGTTGCTCAGATTAACCCTCTTATGGCACCGGAGCTACAGGAGCTTGTTCAGGGCTCTATCTGTGCTAGGGTTGTTATCGATCGCTTCGCAGATGGCGATACTACACGGACTAGTTGTTCTCCTGCGGAAGCTCCGTGTTGGGTCTGCAGGAGCCACACCCCTTCCTCCCCCTCCAACAGTTCAGTGGCTAGCGGAGATGACTCTGCACTGCTAGTAGAGGATGCTATTGCGTGGCAGGCATCTCTTGTCCAACCCCAACAGGTAGCACGCCAGGTACGAACAGCAGAGATGCAAGCACATGCAGATATCGACTACTGTGTCCGTACTCTTCAAGAGTGGGACAAGGGCTGTTTTGGGTGTCTTGAAGCAAAACAGCAGTGCGACAGGCCTAGGCAATGCTACCAGCTTCCCGACTATGAGATGGAGAACATGGCAAACTGGATACAGCATCGCAATGTGCGATATGATGCCTACACTTGCTGCTACGACTGTGGGCTACCCCAGGCGCACTGTGCAAAGTGGGAGGAAAAAGACGACGGAGGTTGGGAGGTGCAGGATGACAAAGACTGCCAGATTCGCAACAAACGGCTTCTTAGCACTGCGCTTATATCCCTATGGACGAAGGCAGCTATTCCAGAGTTGAACGATAAGGAACCGATTGAAAATGCGCTAAGGCGAGCGGCTAGGCGGATAACAGAGGGGGAGTTTGAGGGCACCTTTGATGCATCAATTGCTGAGAAGCGCTGGTTAGGGGCAAAGCGGAGGTTTGGGGGAGTTGAATGTAGCAACCTTTTCTTCTTTGTAGTAAAGCTTATGGGGGCTTGGAGAGACGGGTAACTAGTAGAGAGTTGGATGTACAAGATGTGTGGGTAGTAGTGTAGTATAGTTGGGGAATGAAAGTTGTATTTTGTGTAGCGCATGCCCCGCAATTGTTAACTGAATCGAGTATGTACCGACAATACCCACACCGCAGCGCGTCGCAGTGCAAACGCTCTAGACAGCTCTAATTCGTCGTCCACCCACCTTTACTTCGAGATGTCAGTCACGCTACTATCGCTACTTCCATAATCCACTGTCTTAGTCCACCCAATACCCTCTTTAGCTTTATCATCACGCCTTCCAACCCCTCTTACGCTATCGAGATCTCGCTTTTAATTACTACCCACCGCCTCTTTGCTACCACTTCCTGCGACATCCCTCTCCGCACGAGGATCACCGCCCATCTACTCGCCTTCTATTAACAACTACAACCCCCGAATCCTCCAACAACATGCCCCCGCCGAGTGCCCCAACCAACGACACGTCCATATTCGGCACATACCCCCCACTCTCAGCGCGCCACGGCGTCCAAGCAGCCCGTGGTCTGCCGCACAACTCCGGCCCCGTACGTTCACTAGACCTCGACGCAGTCGTACGCGTCTTAGTCCACTAACAACAACCAGATGTTCAACCCCCACACCCGGATTAACCAAGCAATTGATTTACTATGCGCATTCCGCCACTCTATGTCCGAGCTTGAGAACCGCCACCGTATCGCCCTCGAGGCTAAGGACGCAGAAAGGGCAATCCTACAGCAGCGCTTCAACGGACTAAACACACTGCACAGGACTAACAAAGCTCGAATCGACGAAAAAGTCCTGCAACAGGGCAAACTACAGAACGACATGAAGATATTAAAGCGGGAGCTTGCGGCTGAGAAGGCGAAGAAGGGTGTTGTGGACCAGGATATGGAGAAGCGGGTTATTGAGGTGAGACAGCAGAACGCTTTGTTGACAGCTAAGGTGTTGGGGCTCGAGAAGGAACTTTCGGATGAGAGGGCGAGGGGAAAGGAGAATAGGGATGCGAAGAAGGAGTTGGAGGTTATGAAGACGAAGTTGGCGGATATGGTGAGGGGGAAGGAGGTTAAGGTTGAGGTTGTCGAGTAGGGGGTGATGGAGGATTTGGCGGGCTTGGGGGATGGTAATGGGGGTGTTTCATGTGGGTTTGATTACATTACAACTATTCTAGCTGTCTGCTTCTAGTGTAGGAGCAGGCAGGAACGCTACAGCAGTAATAAGGGGAGGTTTAGCGTAGGCGCAAAACTAGGCCTGTTACGGCAGTCGAAAATCTTTAGTGTTGTTTTAGCAGATACTTAACAACGCAACGTATACACTGATAACATAATATGTTTACGAAATGGCGCATAGAAGATGCTACTACTAAGAAATAAGAGAACCTTGCCTACTACGAATTCAAAGAGCTGTTGTACTGGCCTGAATTGTTAGTTACTTGTTTGGCGGAGACGTAACATTAACAAAACCACAGTGATAAAAATGCATCTACGCAAGAGCTCAATTAGAATGCTACAGGGATGGCCCTACTGCAAAACAGGGTATCCTAGCATACGAATGGTCTAGAAGCTGTGCTTACCGCTAGCTACTTTTTATATATTGGCCCTTCCGGGTCTACTAGACCCTTAAGTGCATATACGGTTTTAACGCAGTCTTTCACTCTTACTGCTCTCTATACAGATTACCCTAGATTAAGTGTTACTGCGCTTTCAAGGAAACCTCTATAACAAGCATGCGGCTGTAGAGTTCGTCTTCAACTTGTTGTTCGCAGCCAAAGCCTTATACGAGAACGAGTCAATATTCAAGTCCGACATTGATGAGAAAGCGACTTCATCCCCAACATCGTCTGCATCGAAATCTCCTACTCAGACGTTTCCGTTAGGAAAGTCACTGTAGTCCTAGCTTTCCTTGCTTGTCTGCTGGCTTACGTCTTTCTTTTAGTTGGCTTTCCGAATCTTCGCATAATCCTAAAGGACCTTTATAACAGCTCTATAGCTGCAGTTGTATTAGCTTGGTACAGCATCCCCTACTGCGCTCCAGTCGCAACTTCCTCCACCAACACCGACAACTTCAAGACCAAGACAGGTCGAGACAGCACTCCCTACGGGCACCCGCTCTCTGCCACCGCAAGCGCCAGCATGAACGAGTTATAGAATCCAAATGCGCTCCAGTCGCAACTTCCTCCACCAACACCGACAACTTCAAGACCAAGACAGGTCGAGACAGCACTCCCCACGGGCACCCGCTCTCTGCCACCGCAAGCGCCAGCATGAACGAGTTATAGAATTTAAATGCGATGCCCGTCCGCCTAGGCAGCTTTAACTGTTGCGAACAGAACTTGCAAGTATACAAGGTAGGCAGGTTAACCAAATTGTTGTAAAGGTAGGGCTTATTCTATAATCGCCATCTACGTGAACCTATACCTGCGTTGATAGCCAAATTGATGCTGGTCTTTTGTTGGGGGTACCTTAAAGCTATACTCTTTAATGCAAGCGTCAAAGGGCTTGTTCTGTGAGCGGTTGTCTCCCGGCTAAGCGGTTGTCTCCCGGCTTGTTCTGTAAGCGGTTGTCTCTCGGCGGTAGCGTCAAAGGGCTTGTTCTGCAAGCGTTAAAGGGCTTGTTCTGTAAGCGGTTGTCTAGGCTTATTCTACAATCGCCGTCTGCGCGAGCCTCTACCTGCGTTGATAGCCAAATTGATGCTGGTCTTTTGTCGTGGGTACCTCGCAGCCACAGTTGCGTTGATAGCCAAATTGATGCTGGTCTTTTGTTAGGGGTACCTTAAAGCTATACTCTTTAATGCAAGCGTCAGAGGGCTTGTTCTGTAAGCGGTTGTCTCCTGGCTTGTTCTGTAAGCGGTTGTCTCCTGGCTTGTTCTGTAAGCGGTTGTCTCCTGACTTGTTCTGTAAGCCGTTGTCTCCCGGCGGTAGCGTCAAAGGGCTTGTTCTGTAAGCTGTTGTCTCCCGGCTTGTTCTGCAAGCGTCGAAGGGCTTGTTCTGTAAGCGTCAAAGGGCTTGTTCTACAATCGCCGTCTGCGCGAGCCTCTACCTGCGTTGATAGCCAAATTGATGCTGGTCTTTTGTCGTGGGTACCTCGCAGCCACAGTGATAGCCAAATTGATGCTAGTCTTTTGTCGGGGGTACCTGGCAGCCACGGTGATAGCCAAATTGATGCTAGTCTTTTGTTGTAGGTACCTCGCAGCCAGACTTGCTTTGATAGCCAAATTGATGCTGGTCTTTTGTAGTGGGTACCGGGCAGCCGCGTTAATAGCCAAATTGATGCTAGTCTTTTGTTGGGGGTACCTTGTACCCACACCTGCGTTAATAGCTAAACTGATGCTAGTCTTTTGTCGGGGGTACCCCTAAGCTATACTCTTCAATACGAGCGTTAAAGGGCTTGTTCTGTAAGCGGTTGTCTCCCGGCGGTAGCGGCAGATCGCATATAAACCCAAAGGCATAGTCTGATAGAAGGAAAAGAAAGTGTTTTTACTACTGTTGTGGAGATCTAGTACAGTATATGGACTTGCAGTTACTCGATTATATCGCAGTAATAGAAGTTTTGTGAACCCCATTACTGCGATATGATCGAGTAACTGCATGTTCATGTACTGTACTAGACCCCCACCCCAATACTATCTATTATCTATGTTAGGCGGTGCTCCACCCAGTCATCGTCTCCTACTGCTGGCCAAGCTATCTGACCCGTTGCTACAGCCTGTACCCAAGCCATTGACCGACCCATACACTCGAGCTTTCCACCCTCGTACTTCTTAGACGGCCTAGTGATCCATACCGACTTTATCCTCTTAGGCATATGCTCCTTAATCAAGAATTTGACAACTGTCATCCCAAGAGGCAACCGGGGCAAGGCTCCTTTCTTAAGGATCGTGTCGTCTGGAGTAAACTCGGTGTCGTATATGAATATTGTGTCTCCTTCTCGAGCCATTCCCACCATGTGCCAGTTGTCCTCGTTCATGAGCTGGACGGTGTTGCTCATTGGAGAGCACACAACCCCAACTATACGTCCAGTTGCTGGCCACTGTTTTGCTGCTGACGCTGCAGTAACCCCAATCTCGGCATTGGGCTTTAACTCTGTCGGCGTTGCAGAGATACAGCTATCTCGCCGTTGCTTGTTTGTGTACATAGCTATTACCGTAGCTACGTTGATGGAGGATGATAGAAGTGGATGAGATTGGAGCGTTGTTGTGAGGTGGTGGTGAAGGTCGATTATGCCGGTATTGTAATGGTATTGGAAGGGTTGTGGGAGTGGTTTCGTAGGCTCAAAGGGAGGTAGTTGGGTGGGGGTTGGCGCTGCTAGTGGAGGCAAGTCGGCCATGGCGTTGATGGTTGTTCTGCTCTTTTTGGCAAGTGGTTGGAGTCGTGGTTTGAACTCAGAGCCTCAGGATTACTGAGGTAGTGTCGTGGTTGCTGTAGTTTGTTTTGATAGAAGAGTGGCGAATTTTGCAATATATATAGGTGCTTACTAAGTCTCCATATATAGCAGGTAGTGCAACCCCATATACTGCTAGCAGGCTGCTTTTCGGCTTCTTTGTGGGCCGTGTGTGGACTGTTTGCACATAATCTATTTTTCCCAAGCAAACATATTGCTGTTGGAGTAGCTACAAGGTGGTAGTATAGGATAAAGTAGCGGTACTGCGGCCACTTAACGGTCTACTAGACCCCCAAATACAACCCTCTTTACTATGCCTGTAAATGTACTTCAGGGTCTACAAGACCCTGTTGTACTGTAAAACCCTAAAGTCTGTGCTAGTTTCCAGGTTGTACGTTTATCAAAAAGAAGCTTTTCTTATACGTATAAGAGTAGACAGTAGTACCTCGTTATAACTATATATCTATACACATGCTACGCTTGTATACTATAAAGCGCTCTAGCTTAGATACTATAATAAAAAATGAGTATTGTCGTTACGTTGTTAGTATATATATGTGTATTAGGAGATGTTAAAGTTGGCAAGTGGAAATAAAGTCTACTCGAATAGGGCAGCAGCTGTTACACTCTGTACTTTCTTATCCTAGCCTTTTTTTAGTGTATATGTAGAAACGTAATTTTGATAGTTTTGAAAAAATCTAACTACAAAATATCACACACCACCTGTAAGCCGTACAAGATGGTAATAGAGGTAAGCATCTTACTTCTACAGCTATTCTAGTGCTGTTACAGTAGCAGAAAATATCCTGTTTTTTTTTATAACCTAGGTAAGTATGCTAAGTTTGTATTTTTAAAAAAACATGTTCCTGAAATGGCGCACAGCACCTGCTACATATAGTTTTAGACTAAGAACGCTCTTTATTTACCTCTAATAGCTATAGTAGTGCTGTTACGGCAGCTAAAAATGTCCTGTTTTTTTTTATAGACGATACAAGTATCCAAAGTTTGTATTTTTAAAAAAATATCTTCCCGAGATAGCGCACAGCAACTGCTATATATATTTTTAGTTAAACAATGTGTGAGGTTTAACCCTACATGCTGATTTAGTACTATTACAGCAGCTAGAAATGTGCTATTATTTTTATAGCATGTAGTATCACGCAAACGATTAATTTACATAAAAGCAAGTTTACAACATAGCGCACAGCACCGACTATCTATATAAATAGACTAGCAATGCGTTCTATGTACCTTACTTGCTACTGCTGTACTATTATAACAACTGCAAATGGTATGTTCTCTTTTTACGCAAAACTGCACTTGTAGAGAGATTCGTCTACAACATACTGCATGCACCTGTGCTGTGTATAGTAATATTAATTTAGTTCTCTATGATACCTGTGTTGCATTTGAAGCGTTGTTACAATAGCTGTAAATGTGTATCCTTTTTTACAACCTATATAAATATACAAAGTTGCAGTTTACAAAAAAGCATGTCTGCGAAATAGCACGTTTACAAACTGCTACCTACTTATGTTACTGTCCTAGCTAGAGTGCACTATACTTTACGTAGGAATATTAAAATAGTAGAGAACTAAGTACACGTAGATGCAAAAATACGATAATAATAAGACTACACCTAGAACACTACCTACAACTAAACTAGGCGTACAAAGAACCTAGAGATAATAAGGTAGCAGGTATAGACTGTCTAAAAATAGAAAAGTAACTACTTATAAAAGGCTTAGAACATAACATAATAGAAAAAATAGAGGAACTAACGCTTTGCAACTATAAATTACTGACTGTAACTAAGGCAAGAGGTTACAAAAAGTACACTTTTGTTCTTCTGATACGCATCCCTACTTTTGACCCCTTCATGATTGTGGAGTAAACGCCTTCTTCCCCCTGCTGGGGCTTTGCCTTAGTGCTGCCTATACCCGAATAGAATTCTTGTTCTTCAGTCCTGTACCCCATCCTGAGCGGATAATCCAATTCATGCAAGGCCCAATCTGAGGAGCTGCATACTCCTGCGGTACTGCAAGGCAATGTAGTAGGTACTGAGGGCCGCGTGCGCAGAGGAAGGTACCACAACAACCATCTCCTAGACGAGGCTGCCTTTATTCACATGTTAGCTAGAGATAGTAGAGGAGAGAAATAACATACTCAATAATCATCTTGAGGATAGTGGCCATGAATACAATGCTATCGCCCCGAAGCTCGCCAGGATCGTGAAACTGCACCTCGTACTGGGGAGGCGAAGCCTTACTAGTCGTATTGCCGCCGACAGTTGGCAGTTCTCCATACATGGCAAGGAGCTATCACAATTATCGTTAGCAAAGCACGTAGAAACGTAGTTGAGCTACTTACAGCAACCTTAGGGATAATCAGGCGGTTATCGGCAGTTAGCTCTAGGCGGATGTGGTAGCAGTCGGCCGAGGGCCTCTCCCAGAACACAGTGATGATAGTGCTCATGTTGCCTGGAAAAGAGTTAGTACATAAAGTGTTAAGTTGGGAGGGTCTTACAGATGGCGTTTTGCCAAATTGTAGCTCTTATAGGCAAGACAAGAAGGTGTTGGCAGGGAGAATTGAACTCAGACTTCTTGTGGTGCTAGCTACTGTAGAGAAAGTACTGTTAGACTGTCTCTGATCGAGTGATAGATTTTGTAATTATTTGCTATATAATGTACTAGATGTACTGTAATAGGAGGTAAGCTTACTTGCACTCTTGCGGGTCTACAAGACCCGCATCTCTAAGGTAAGATAGGTTCCTGTTGTGCAAACAGACCTTGAAGACCCGCAACTACAAAGCACTTATATTCTACTAGATTGTAATTATGCAACGCTGAGAATCTACGAAACACAGGGTATATACCTTTTAACGTTGGCGGAGTTGTAGAGATAGTTTGTGGCTAGCTATATAAGCTTTTTATAGCATAATAAAAATGCTAGTAGCTAGATTACTTCGATAAATACAGTTATATGTTTGTACACAAGATAACTAGGTTAGGAGTTTACGTTAGAGTAGTTAAAAACAAAGATAAGAGTACTTACCATACCAGACAAGCAGGTTGTAGACGGTATTTCATTACGGTACAAAGCTAGCTAGATTTAAAGATAATAAAAAAAGAAACTCCCTAAACCACTTTTACACCCTCAAACCCAGCTTATCCTCTAAACTTCTTAAGACACCTTAATTGCCTCGTCCATGCGCTTCAGATCGTCACCAAAGCCAGTCTCAACCCACCAACTAAAGCACTCTACCATCTGAAACGCTGGGCGGCTTAGACGGCAGCACTTGACATGGTTTGGCTGACACTGATCAGTACCACAGCGCTCGCCAGACGCAATCCTAGGCGCCCTTAATCATGTGTTAGTTTCTATCTTTAAGCTCTTTGTATTATACATACTCAATCAATTCTCTCAGACGCTCGATTTGGATAACCGTGGTACATAGATCCTCGGGGTTGTCGAAGTGGATAACAGTAGCTAACGCTATAGTAGAGATATCGCCGCCGTTCTCAACCAGGTTGATGTTAGGGATAGTTGGCTTGGCACCGAATTGGTGTTCTAACTGTGAGAATGTTAGTATCAATAGTTTACAGAAGCGGAGATGATACCTACAATGTAGTTTGGGATAACCAGACGGCCGTCTTGATGCAGGACAGCTCGATGATAGTACGTCCAGCCCCTGATCCAGAAGATGATGATGTCAGAGGTTGAGCTCATGGTGTCTGGAAATAGAGTTAGTAAAATTATCAATATAGTAGGGGAATATTTACAGTCAGCGCTTTGCTAGGCAGGGTACTTCTTTCTTTTTGCCTTTGGTTGGTGTCGTGAATAGAACCGACAGCCCCAGAAGTACCGGAACAATAGTAGCTATGGTGGTGTCGATTTTGACTTGTACTATGGTTCTCAGAGAGATGGAGATGTGCTAATTTTGCAGGATCATATACTAGGGAAAGTACTCTACTAGTTATAGTAGAATAAGAGCTCCCTTGTGCACTTCCGGGTCTACAAGACCCGCAACTCCAAGTAAAGATAGCTTTCTGCTGGGCAAACAGGCCTTATACAACCGCAACGAGTACTTATCTAGTTTACTCGACTACAAAGGAGTGGTTACGACAATGCTAGAGATGCTATACAGCTAGGTATAACACTTCATTTAGAGAAAACGAAGATTGTTAGAGCTTAGGTGTATAGACTACTGCTTTTTGAGATGCTTCGTACTGCAGAACTGGCGTTATTAGATAATTTCATAACGATATAGTATACCTGCTTACCCTTTGTAGTATAAAGTGCATTTGTTGCTATCATAATAGGATAACGTAGACATAACATTAGAGTTTTCGTTGCAAGCAGAGTTATAGCAAATTCAGGGGGTCTAAAGGTATTACGTAGACACGTATTGAATAGTAAAAAAGGAGTATATAAAAAAGAACAACTTGATTGTTCTACTACTTCTGAATCCCATTGTTTTGCACGCCTACCTCGCTCCTACCCCTAACTTGGCCCTTCCCCTAGACTCGAACTCCCTCAGGATGGATTTGGACATGCATAGTCCACATCTCAATGCGATGGTTAAGGCACTGGTGCGTATCTTCGCCATTACTTGTCTTAACCCTCCAACAGTCAAGCAGGTACTTTGGCTGGTCATCGCAGTGCTCGTAACCACAGCCGCCTGATACTACTTCCTCCCTTTCTATAGATTAGCTTAAGGTACTAGAGTTAAGGTACAACCTACGTGATAATCTCCCCAAGAACACGAGCGTCAAACCAGACCTCGGGTTTACGGAGCTGCTCTGCATCGTTGAATTCAACTTCGTACTGAGGGGGGTCGTCCTTGATAGTAATCTCGCCGCCGTTCTCGACTAAGTTCGTGCCTGGGACATCTGGCAGCTCACCAAACATGGCGATAAGCTAGAATATATAAAGTTAGTAAAGCATATAGGTAAGAGAGATTGGAATAGGATAGCAATACGTACAGCCATCTTGGGGATTATGAGGCGGCCATCAGCGTGCAGCTCAAGACGGGTGTAGTAGCTGCCTAGGTCGTTAAACCACCAGACCTTAAGCGGTGTGGTCATAGTTGCTAGAATAGAGTTAGTACATAAAGTGTTGAACTGGGAGGGTCTTACAGATGGCGTTTTGCTAAATTGTAGCTTGTAAAGGCAAGACAAGGATGTGTTGGAGACGTGAGTTGAACGGACGCTCCTTGTGATGCTTGTGGCTACTTAGGTGAAGATAGAATCCGGTTGCGCTATCTCGTACTCGAGTGATAAAATTGAGAATTACTTACTATAAAAGGTGTAACACTTACTACTATGCCATTGATGCCTTCTTCTTAACAAGCAGGTCTACTAGACCCGCAACTCTAAGTACAAAGAGCGTGCGGCTATACAAACGGGTCTACGAGACCCGCAACTACAGTGCAGGAATAGTAAAGTAGCATTACGCAAGTCTAGTAGACTCGAAACAACGAACCCAACCTAAAAGCAATCTATTCCTGTTCTTCTTTACCTGTTACTGCAATAGTAAGGCTGTTACGGCAGTACAAAATGTCCCGTCTTTTTTTAAGGGATAGATAAATACGCAAATTTTGTATTTATAAAAAAACATGTCCGCGAAATGGCGCAAGGCGCCTCTAATAAACATTCCTAGAACAAACAGCTTTAGACGTGTTATCCTACCTGCTAGTTACATGTAGTTAAAAGCATACATTGTGTACAATAATTCTAAAAGTTAGACCGGAAAAACAAGACTGCACGTAAGGTGTTACTAGAGAAAGTAGTACTACCGTTTGCTCTACTAGTTCGTCCATCTATTCTTGCAGCATGTAGTACCTTAGGTGTTAGCATAGTAGAGACTTTACAAAAAAACCAAATAGGTAAAAAGAAGAACTCTATTCTTCTACCTTGATTTCATAGCTACTAGGCACCATAACCCCTTTTCATGCACGCCAATCTGCTCCTCTCCCTAGAGGCGAACTATATTGTTCCTTGGCGTCGAGTGAGACATGGCCTCTACAATCTCACCAGACAAGCACCTAGGCACAGTCTGCTCGGACCAGCTGCCAGGGTTGGCGAACCGACAGTACGTCAGGAACTTGGGACGATCTGCGCAGAACTCATCACCACAGCCTCCTAGGGGAGTTCCACCCTCTCCATGATGGTCTCCCTGAAATCCAGCTTCATGCCTTAGAATGTATTAGTATAGGAAACAACAGATAAGGTAGAACGTACGTAAGGATCTTGTATAGGACCTCGGAGTCAAACCATACATCCGGCGCACCACGAAACAGACCGATATCGTTGAGGTACAGCACGTACTCGCGCTTGTCGTGGTCATCAATCGTGATATCGCCGCCTTGTACCGTGTTGTTAGCTTCGTGGACGGCAGGCAGCTCACCGTACATAGCGACGAGCTAGAACACGTATAGTTAGTAAAGCATATATAGATAGAGAGAAAGGAGAAGGGGGGAGGATAAGGATACATACAGCGATTAGGGGGATGATGAGGCGGCCATCGTTGTGCAGCTTAAGGCGGGTGTAGTAGCTGCCGGCGTTGTTGTACCACCAGACCCTGAGGTAGCTGGAAGACATGATGACTGTAAAGGGGTTAGTACGCAAAGCGTAGAGTAGGAAAGGCCTTACAGATAGCGTATAGCTAATAGGTAGCTTTACAAAGCAGGACAAAGAAGCGTTGGTGTAGAGATTTGAACTCTTGCTCCTTGACAGTACTTGGCAATGCTGGGTGGAGATACTGGACGGTTAGAGTATCTCGTTCTCGAGTGAAATACTTTACAATTAGTAACTATATAAGCTACAATAAGAACCGCTACTGCTAGAACACCTGTTAAGAGCGAGAACTAGGTCTACTAGACCCGCAAATACAAGTGGAAATACGTCTTGTACTGTACAAACGGGTCTTGCAGACCCGCAAGTACTACAACGTAAGAGGTGTTTTGCAATACAAGCAGGTCTACAAGACCCGCAAGTACAATAATAGCAGGTAAATCTAGTCGTAGACACTTCCCGGTCTACTAGACCCGGAACTTCCTACCGAAAAATACCCTATTTGGGTATAACCCAAATAGGGTCCGGTGCAGGGATCCGCGCACGGACCATTTAACCCAAATAGGGTCTATTTGGGTTTCCCACTATGGTGAGGCTAACCTAGGTACTTAGCAAGGCACTACTATATAGTGTAGTAGTACTTAAGAACTTTAGAGTCGCCTACTCTTATTACCTAGTTATATTCCTAAAAGCCGTCTTCTACGAGCAGCAGAATAGT
>Ga0265797_10005086_pt1 | contig 19485 bp, 25 predicted proteins | sample P2T30metagenome_FD_192433 | JGI IMG/M metagenome (GOLD analysis project Ga0265797, IMG submission 192433) | Plant litter microbial communities from East Loma Ridge, Irvine, California - P2 T30 | ecosystem: Environmental > Terrestrial > Plant litter > Unclassified | place: USA: California... | reverse complement strand
CGAGGCGGTGTCATCTGCGCGACGTTGGTGCCACAAGGCACATGATGGTGATGTGGTGGTACGATTGACTCGATCGACTCACTAACAGATGCTCACGTGCCAGCCCGGGACTGGAGTCCACAGTTGACAGCATCTTGATGTGTGAAATCGCACAAGTACTTGACCGCCTTTACGCAGCACCAACTACTGATCTGGAAAGACTGGTCGAAGCTACAGGCTATCATGATGCTGTGAGGGCTCTTGGAAAACACCCAAGGTCTTTTAGTTCAGTGTGAATGCTTCCTCTTCCTTGTTTGCGATAAGAAAAAGACCCTAACTTTGGTCTTATGACGATATGGCTGTAACTCAGCCACGAGGTGTTGCAATTTCGCTAGAGATGAACATGCGTTCGGGCCTTGTTGGAGCGGTGATGGTAGAGGTGTGGCTGAAGATGGCGCAATCCAGATCCTCATGCGATTCGCAGCAGTATTCGCGAATACCACAATCTACAAAGACGTCGATCTTGATGTACAGCCTCGAAACGCGTTTACAATCCTTTGTCTAGACCCCCCACACTCAACGATCAGTCGCTGGAAAATCGTGGACCGCCGCAACACGCTAATTGATGTGCTCTTGGCTTTCTTGGCCTACGTCGCGCGTGCTCAATTCACGCGCTCCGCCCTGCTTTGATTCCAGCCTCCAGCGCCTCAAACCTCCTATATAACCCACGTCGATACAGCTCCTCCACTCACCATCAACGCATCTCTGCAACTCATAAACACAACTTTCAACACTTCAAAACAACCAACAACCAACAACCAATAAATCAACATGGGTCTTATGTGGCACAAGGGCTTCGGTGGAAGGCACGCTGGTAAGCAACTCTAGCTTTGGGCCTAGATGGCCGTACGTTGCCGGTACCCGGATGCTGATACTCTACAGGCGGCGGTGTCGTTGCTGACAGGCACGGTGTTCGACGGGCTCCGTTCCGCTTCTCTTGCGGTCGCTTCAGCTGCTTCCGTTAAGCAAGCAACGAGCACTACCTTTCTTTCACGACTCACGACCGTGAGTTCACCTGCCTGGAGATACATATTGCGCATGGCTGACCACCGAAAAGTACACCTCATACTACAATCATCAATACCTACTTTGCGACGGCGTTGAACAATTTCTTATATGGCGATGCGACTGGCATAGCGGTGGGAGCATGGCATGATTAGCAGAAGCTGATGATGGCACAGGCGTATGCGCCTATGGCCATGGCATATAATACTATCACATTCAACAGACCTATTTCCATACACATAGACTATTGTGACATGACATTGCGCGCCAACTTAACTAGTTACCCCGTCATCTCTCAGTGATTCTGTGATTACGACCTTGACAGCTGCTACGTCATAGTGCATGCGATCCATGTTATTTCGGCGCGTCCCCACACCTGCATCTCCATCACGAGCCCCATCCTCAATTTCAATTGAGGGGCATCACGTATGCAGAACAATGGTACAACCAACCCTCCCATACGCCAATGGGTGAATACCACCACGGCCGCACCAACCCACGCTACCCTAAAATGCGCTCCATACTCATCATCAATCCAAACTCAACGTCGCAAATGACCGACGGCTTAAAGCCCCTCGTCAACGCACTGCAATTCAAAGACGTTGCTCATCACCACTCACCATGCCCACGCAGCAACTAACCCAACTAGACTGCGTACACGTACTTCACCGCGCCCTCGGGCCCCAAGAGCATCAACAACGAAGACGACGCGCGCGAATCGGTCGAACACTGCCTCCCCGCGCTGCGCAAGGAACTTGAGCGCCACGACGGCTTCCTCGTCGCATGCTACTCGCAGCACCCGCTCGTTCCGCTCCTCAAAGAGGAAGAAGCCGTAAAGAACGCTCGCAAACCTGTCACGGGTATCTTCGAGACGAGCGTCGCTACAAGTCTACAAGTCATACACCCGTCTGAGAAGTTCGGCATCGTGAGCACGGGCAAGGTCTGGGAAGACATCCTGACCGATGCTACGGTTTCCTTCCTAGGCACGGGGTCGGACGCGGGGAAGCGCTTTGCGGGCGTGGAGACGACGGGGCTGAATGCGACGGATTTGCATGATGCGCCGGTCGAGGAGGTGAGGAAGAGGATGAAGGATGCGGTTAAGAGGCTGCTTGGGAAGGGGAACGTGGGTGCGGTGTGTCTTGGGTGTGCGGGGATGGCGGGCATGGATGAGATGGTTAGGGAGGCGTGTATGGAGGAGTTGGGTAAGGCGAATGGGGGAAGGGTGAGGATCGTGGATGGTGTTGTAGCGGGGGCTGCGTGGTTGGAGGGGGCGATTAGGATGGGATTTTGAAGTGGGAGTGGCATGAATTGCAACTAATACTGCCTGGTGGACTGTGTGAGCGAAGTTCTGGAGCACTCATGTAGAGCGCCAGATTCAAGTCGTCCACACAGTCTCTCAAAGCAGTCTCATGTCGTGTTTCGTTCAATTACTTTTCGGTCTCTTCTTGTTGATTCTATAAAGTAGTGAGATTCGATTTTAATCGCAACCCGAGAATATCTGCTGTATTGCGACAAAGCAATTGATTGGCGAATGAAATGACGTATATCCAGGAACGCTAGATCCTCAACCTCTTTCGACCATGAGATCGCACTTTCTCTTTGCACATCTGAGCTTCCTACTCCATCTCCTACATATTCTTACTGCAGACCTTTCTCTTTTTGCTTATCCGATTGTTGCGTGCTCAGAGTCTTCCCCTCATAAAATCATGGATGCTCTACCGAATGAACTTTTCATCCAAATTGCCTCGCACCTCGCTGCTGAAGCTCCATCGATAACCAGATTCAACCACGAACCCTCAGCACACCTGACAGAATCCGAATTCACACCTCTCAAGCACCTTTCGCTGGTATCATGGCGATGGCGTAAAATCACACTGCCAATCCTCTTCCACAACTCCCGTATTCCTCTCGACAAGGAGCCCAAATGGGTGCCCATCGACGCCCGACTGGTCGATAGTATGCAGACCCAGTTGACGACGCTGAGCAACCACGAATTCCAGATCTATCAGAAGATGCGCAGCAAGTTCAAAAGCAGTTCAAGTTCCGCGTACAACGAAGCGTTCGACGACCTTCTCATCAACCTTTGTTCGATCCAAGATGGCGATGACTTTTTGAAAAATGTGCCGCATATTTTGTGGATTCCACACCTCTCGAGAGCATGCGATGCTTTCGCGAGGTTCGTGACGCAGTACGATCTCAAGCCCCACATCAGAAGCGTAGTTGTACATACGGACAAGGAGTATGAGCTACGACACGTCAGAGCAGCAGACGCACCTCTTGCTCGTGCAGTTGCCGACATCTGGTCATTTGTTTTTCGTCACCTTGAACCGAGTAGAGTTGTTGTAGCAGCTCCACCAACCACACTTGCTGAACTTGTTGCCTCCCAAGTCCTGAGCTCCGACATCTGGGCTTTCGAGATGAAAATGCAGTACGTTGAGCTGCTGCAGTCGGAGCCGTCGCGCCTCGAGCACATGAAGTCAAAGTGCCGAGCTTGGGACTCCGCGCTTATTCACAGGAGACCTTGGACTCACTTGGGCTATAACGAGGGTTCTTCAATCCCCGCGTACTCGACGTATGAGTACCACTTGAAGCAATCGTCGAAAGTGCTGTACCTCATTCTCGTCCGGCTCGCCAAGGAAGTGCAGCCATGTTGCAACATCACATCCTTCAGCATCAATGGTATTTTCCCGTTTGTCACCAACGTTGTTGCCATTATCAATGCTCTTCACAGGATCCCTACACTAAAGCACGTCAGCTTCCAGCTCGCACCTGGAGCTGAGAACAACGTGCTTGACGATCCGAAAAGGATAGGCAGAGCTCAACGTAGCGACTTCTGGCTCGAATGGAACGAAAGCTACCATATCATCTGCAATTTCCTGCGTGTATTCGAATTTGCAGATGGCGCTGAGTTCAGAAGTAGGGATTGCGGCAACGAGCACTTGGCGCAGGACGTGTCAGGCTACATGGATCTGGTGCAACAACGAGGCGTGGGCTGGCGAAGAATTGGTGAAGAGCAAGATCTTTGGGTTCGCGATCATGCACTTGATCACGACGTCGATTCTGTCACTGAGCTTGGAATTGTTTGACGATAAGTCTCGTCACTTCACCTGCCTTCGCTACCTGTCTATCAAGAACGCTTTGTTCATACACGGGAATTTTCGTCCTTAAATCGGAACCTATGAACCTTGCATTTGCAATCACACGCCATACAACAAGTCTTTGTAGCCTCTGCAACCCTTCTTGTACTCGCTCTGATAGCTCTCCATTACATCTACATCCTACAGCGTACTACTCAACTTGCAACCAACACCATGGGCCAAAATATGAGCCTTCTCGGCTCTTCCACTGATCACCGCGATCCATATCTTGAGACCGAAGAAGACGAGCTACTACTACCGCACCAAGATCCACCCACCAAGGAAATAGACATGCTCTGTGTTGCAACGCCACCAGACACAAGTCGACGTGAGCAAGATACGCGACCTGACCAGGGCAAAGGCGCGATACACAGTCGAAGAGTTTCGCCTTCGAAAATGTCTAAGACAAGCAGTGTCTCTCAAGCCACGCCTCTACCACATAAAGTGGACCTTACAAGTGCTCCGGCGTATGGTCCTTATATTGGGCCTAGGGACGTTCGAAAGCTTCATACCTCCACAACAAGAAGTGACCCTCACGCAATACCTTCCCCGTCCAAGGTAGTCATGACGAATGTTCCGGCCTACGATATTCATTCCCCATCCGATCAGATGAGAGATTTTCAATTTCCCTTAACAAACAATGCTCCCCAGCCGACGTCTGTGTCGCCAAAATCGAATCTTGAAGGCGATCAATCACTAGATTCCAGTTCCCACAACGCCCGCAAACATCGCCGGAACAACGCAATCGACATTACTTCCTCAACATCATCGAAGCCCGCAGCACGACTCGTCACCCTCCCAGCCGTGCAAGGATCGGCCTCCACACAGCCCATCCCCAAAATACCGCCCCCACCGCGACCAGCCCTTCATCACCGTCGGACGAGGTCACAACCCGGTAACCCCATCGTCTTTACAAGGGAGGCGCAAGCAGCTAGGGAGTATGAGCGGCAGGTACGCTTTCATGAGGAGAAGAATGTGAAAGGTGTGGAGGGTGGGGAGTGCATGGATGAGGCGGTTGATAATGAGTGGGAAGGGCTGAATAAGGGATTGTTGGAGGGGATGGATGAGAAGGGTGAGGGGGAGTAGATAGTGGCGGATAGTGGGAGGTTGGCGTACTTTGACGTTCGTTGCGCTTTGTGAATCTTTGGTATGTCTTGTACCGATACACATGTTCAGTGTTCAATCGTTTTGCTCAAATTCCACCGAATTACGCGCACACCTGCAACCTAGAACAATAGCGTATTTACCTTCGATAGTCTTCAAGTAAGTATAAATTCCTCATAGAACGTGCTGGGGACATACGGGCCATACTTTGACTGAACTTACTCTGCGTAGTGCTTCGCAAATTCGATCGACCACGCGCATGTTACCGTTTGCACACACACACCCGCACGGTCCAACCCGCGCAATCTCCTTCACTACCTTTACTCCAAACCGCCCGAACGCAACACCAACCCCGCCCCTCAACAAACAAACCCACTTCCACATCCAAAATCCAAACAAACCAACAATTCAACCCCCATCAAAATATCAAACTGCTACTATATATCCAACAATTATTAAAATGTTTACATAACTACTCGAACACACGACCAATAGCCTAGTTGAAGTCACCACCCGCATGACTTAAGCTCTGGTCGTCCACCTCTGACAGACCAGTGAATGGGCACGGTCGTGGGTTCGAGTTACAGCCCGGATGATACATTTGGGTTGAAAGAGGCACGGCTTTGCCGTGTCTTTCCTACTTTTTTTCCTACCACCTACTCACGACATGAACTCGGTTTCTAGTGCCACGTTGGGAGGCGGTAAGATGTTGCACCAATAAGGAAGTATATACATAGATCAAACAACTTGAGAAGCTTTTAAAGCATTGAAAAATTCCAAGGCATCCTTGCGATATATCTATCGTATGCTCCATGGCCTACTATTCAAGTCATTCAACAATCCTACATCCGCCTACTCTCCAACGGCCCCAACGCACTATCCCTCCACCCTCCTACTCCCAAATCCACACCAAGCTTCTGCACCACAACCCCCGGCTCCAACATCCAAATCCGCACCTCATGCTGCCCACTCTTAACCTCCCCTTCAACACCCACACTCGCCGTCCACCCATTCTCCACCACTGCCTTGCGCCACGCCTGACTCTCGCGATATATCGGCTCGCCCTTAGCATACTTGACCGTGACGGGCGCGCTGTTGTCGAAACTGTATGCGAAGGCCAAGGGCCGCGTGGGGTCGTGGTTGTGCGTGGCTGAAAACATGAAATTGAGTTTGGCTTTTGTGGTGGAGGGCGTGGTGGTGTAGATTGTGTATGTGAGCGCGGGGCCGGTGGCGGGCGACTGTGTGGCCATGGTGAGGGGCCAGGGCTTCATGGCGGACAGGGTACGTCCGTAATTGGGGATCTCGACGTAGCTTACGCCGTTTTTGCTTTCGGATGCGGAGAAGTGCGAGGCTTCGATTGCTACGACGCCGTTGGACTCGACGTGCCCCTTGAAGGAGGAGGGGATGCTGGGCTTGTGGAGGGGTAAGATGAGGGTGGCGAGCGTGGAGTTGTCGGCGCTGCGGACGGTTAGGGTGGTGCTGGAGTGGCCGGTGGGTGCTTTGGGCCAGTCGACTGTGATGACGATGCGTTCTTCGGCTTGGTTGCCCGGGGCGCGCAGGGTGCCGGCTGTGTTTGAGAGGCGGACGTAGGATGTGTTGCCGCTGTCGATGGTGTATGCAAAGGAGCCGTTCTGGAGCGCGAAAACGTCGAAGGATCGGACTTCGGTTGGGGGCATGTGGGACTCCATGGCTAGGAGAGTGAGGCTCTTGTTGCGTGGGTAGCTGGCGGTGCTGCCCTGGATGCCGACGCCGATGGTTTCGGGTCCTTGGTTGGCGGAGGGGTAGAGCAGCTTAGGCATGATGTTATCCACGGGCTCTTGCCAGTTGTCGTAGCCAATGTGTTGCTGGTTCACGAAGCCGTCCCACTTGCCGTTGTTTAGGCTGTGGTATCGCTTGGTGATCTCAGCATCCTGTCGGAACAGCGCATTAGCTTGGTCGGCTACAAAGTTTGCTGTGACGCGGCCTTGCTCTGCGTAGAGCTTGTTCACGGCGACTTTGGTGTACAGGTCGAACATTGTCTTTCCAGCCAGGACTGGGTGGAGGACTAGCTGGAAGAACGAGGTCTGTGTGGCTTTGTCCAGAGAGTCGTATGCGATCTGGGCCGTGTTGAGCAGGTCTTCCCACTGCGCTAGATTGTTCCGTGCTTCATCGTAGTTGGTGGTGCTGAACGCGAAGGGGGTCTCGCTGAGTAGCTCGTACTTGCGACGTGCTGTAAGCCTGCCGTATCGGTTGAGAATATCAACAGTCTTGTCTGCCACTCCAGCGCCAAATTGCTGGGTCGCCCATCGCTTGATCCAATCGGTGGTGGACGAGGGCGATGTGTGCCGGCTGAAATCGTAGGCCATATCCATGAAATGAGCGAGGGGGGTTTCCTATCCACAGTTAGCATCCGTTTCACCCGAGACGAGACGAGACTTACCAATGGCTTGAGGTCGCCAACGTTGACAAGCCAGATCTGACGAGCGTTCTTGTTGTACGCAATGCTCATTTGCTCCCAGGTCTTTACAAGCTGGATGGTGTTGATCCATTTGTAGTTTCGCGGACTGCCAACGTAGTCGAAGTGGTAGTAGACACCAGCACCACCTGCGCGGTTCATCTCGCTCGCAGTAGGAACACGGATCAGGTTGCCAGAATTGTCGTCCGTCCACAGAAGCGTGATGTCATCAGGAACTTTCATACCACTCTCATAGTAGGCCAGCACTTCCTACATACTGTCAGTGACTCTGATAAGGAAATCCACCCGGAAGGAAGCTCATACCTTGTAAAGTACCCAAGTCTTTGGGATATCCGTTGTGGCATTGGCATTGAGGTTGCTGAGCAGAAGGGCCTCTTGCGCTGCGATGATGTCCTCAAGATCAGGAGCTTGTAGCGTAGGAGAAGCAACGTCACCCTTTCCTCTCATACCCATCGTCCAGTAAGTTTCCCAGTTCTTTGCGCGCTGGATGCCTTCGGTGAAGAACGTCTTGATGTTCTCTTTGTTCGTCTTCCAATCCCAGTCGCCAGTGAGGAGAGTCTGTTGCTCTTTTTCTGACCGCGCCATAGGCTCGTGATGGCTGGTACCCATCACGACAGCGAAGTCGTGCGCCAGCTGACCGTTCTTTGTATCGTCGAGATAGAAGCGTTTACCCCACATGGCAGGCCAGATGTAGTTGCCCTTGAGACGGAGACATAGCTCGAAAACGAGACGATAGTAGTCGCTGTTGAAGTTGCCATTGAAGTTCTTTTGCACCCAAGTTGCGAGCGCAGGCGCCTCGTCGTTGATAAAGAAACCGCGATATTTGACTGAAGGAGGCCCTTGAACTTTTCCTGCAGAAGATACATAGACAGAAGTCTTGGTCTGAACGGGAGCGTCCGCCCACCTACCAATAGCATGTCAGAATATGTCGAAGTGCACCGTCTTCTATGTGTACTTACCAGTACCATGGGGAGACACCCATTTGCTCCGAGATGTCGTAGAGTCCATAGATGGCACCTCTTCGGTCACTTCCAGCAATGACGAGGGCCCAAGGTACGCCAGGGGCAGGACTCTGGACCACCTGGGACGTGTATGACTCCCACTTGCCTTCGATGGCGGACACATCGAGTTTGCCATTGGATGCTAGACCATCAACCAAGGTGGAATGGCCAATACTGCCGACAATGATGATAGGTCCTGAAGTGCTGTTCGTGATACTAGTGGCAACGGTGCCATTGACCTGTATGTTCAGTCAGCTCGAAACAAATCAGTACTAGTATTTTGGTTCACTTACGCCAACGACACGTCCAAAGTCCCACGCAAGATCCTGAGCAGCCCTCGCAACTCCAACACGCTCATTGCTCGCAACAACAATCGAAGGAGCAACCGCCTGATCAGCAAGCTTGAAGTCGCCCCCGTCGAATCTCAGCAATTGAGCCTGAACCGCACCCAAAGCTGCCAGCACAAAAGGCAAGCTAAAAAGACCCTTCATCTTGACGTGCACAGATGTACCATATTTCGAAGCGCGACACCCTCATATTTGACTCTGGTCTCATTCCACGTGATGCTAGGACTACCCTGTAATGAATGTAGAGGCATCCTTGCGAGAAGCGAACTTGGGCTTTGATTGATGGAATAATAGTATACTTTTTAAAATGATCCTTCTAGAAGGCGTTGATAGTGCGTCGATGGGGTGGCGCGCCGGTACGAAGTAATATACCTGCGGGTAAATACATTGTTGCCCTGCGTCTGAGGTACTCGCCGAGGGACCGCGTCTTGCGTCGAGGTGGACGATTCTGCTGGATATAGCATGCCAGACACATGCTGATAAGGTAGAATATACACCAGGCTCTTCTACAAGATCCACAAGAGGTCACAGCGTGTTGTAAAGATGAGTTGGTGATGTTGGGCGAACAGACATGAAGATGTTCCAGCCTCGCAACCCCGAAATTTCCCCACGTCAAGCTAAATTAGCGCATCCCATCCCACACGCCTGGACCCCATTCATTCGATCATGCGCGACATCATCAGGTACAAAGCCCGGTGGCATCCTACTGTGCGTGCATGAACTAACGTTCGCGCCGTTCCGTTCATGTAACGGCGGAGGTAATTTCGCCGAGCTCTGGATAACATCCTACCATTCAGTCTGGGGTGATTTCGCCGAGCTCTGGATAACATGCTACCATTCAGTCTGGGGTAAATTCACTGGGCTCTGGATAACACACTACTGTTCAGTCTGGGGACCGGTGGGAGAATCGTGTATTGAGGCAATGATTGTGTTCGTAGGATTCAAGAGGAGGCGGAAAGGGCGGATGGAGTAGATAAGATGAGGGCACCAGGTGCCGCAAGAATTCGTGATCGATGAGACCAGCGAAATCTACCAACGAAGAGCAAAGTCTGTAACCTGAACTAATAGCCTGTCTATCTTCAATGTTACTTTAGTAGAGTAAGAAAGCTATACATACTATATATTAAGGACAGCCAGGGTCTACTTTCAACGTACTCTTGCTTTTTGTAGTTTTAGGTGGCACTGGTGGTGATAGGGCTTCGCTGAGGTAACCGATCACGAATTTTTGCGGAGCCTAGTGAGGGTATGTTATTGCATGACGTCTGCTTTGATAGCAAAGGACGAGTGTGCATGTGTTGACGATGTCTGGACGGGGCTAGAGGAACGAGGATATGTATAGCGACAATGTCGGAAGGAAAACACATTGAAGGAGCCAACAATGCTATCTTCGAGTTGCTAATCGTCAGTTCATTCATCTATCTACTTCATCAAATACGCATCACGATCCCACAAACGCCTGCTATCGCTCGAGTGCACTCCAAGACCAACGCTTTCCTCACTCCCACATGTCCACTCCCCCATCTTCCAATGCCTACGTTCACTTTCCCACCGTCAAAAATAACCTATCCCCAATATCCCCCAAGCCAGGCTTAATCATACCCCTCTCATCCACATCCTCATCACACCCACCCACCCAAACACTAACCCCCTCCTCCCACTCCTCACACGCCCTCCTAAGCCCCTCCTCCGTCGCAAGCACACTTACAACAATAATGCGCTTCACGCCCCAATCCCTTAGTGAATCGATCGCCGCACACGCCGTTGCGCCCGTCGCTATCACCGGGTCCACGATGATCGCGAGGTCGGGTAACGACGGGTTCTGGCTTGAGGTCGAGTGGTATGGCAGGTTGTTGTAGTACTCGACGGGCTGGAGGGTTGATTTCTCGCGGTACATGCCGAGGTGGTGGACGGGTACGGGGGCGGGGAGGAGGGATTGGAGGGCGGGGACCATGCTGAGGCCGGAGCGGAGGATGGGGACGAGGGATATGGATGCGGGCATGGGGGAGGTTGTTTGCTTGGTGTATGTGTAGCCTAGGGGGGACTTGTCCTATTGTTCACTTGTTGTTAGCATCGCGGTGCTTTCTACATTAGTCAAGTCGGAGCATATGTACTGTGTTGTGATGGTGTATATGTGGGGACGTATAGGTGGGGGTTTGTGCAACGCGCTTTATGGTCATGAAGTCAAAGAGGATGCTATGGGGAAACACTCACGGTGCCATCTTCCTGCGCCTTCAGACCCGCGCCGAGCGCCTCGTACCCAACCATGAGGGCGATTTCATGCACGAGTGTCTGCGCATCTCTGGACCCTGTACTCGCGGATCGGAGCTGCGAGAGCTTCGCCTGGAGACATGGGTGCGTCGAGATGTGTGCGTTTTTGGGTATTGAAGACATGTCTACAGCCTCAAACAATCTAGCTTCAGCTTTGCAAGAAGTATGTCGAAAGAAGCGGTTTGCTGTCAAGCTGTCTTCGAGGGGCAGGTGATTGATAGACCATAGCTCCACGCCATCCATGCGATAACAGCCTCGCTCGGGCGCCCAGTCCCAGCTCGGCTGCATGCATAATGCTTAGCAAGGCCATCCCTGCATGTATCGGAGGATACGAAGTAGAGCGACGACTGCATTCGTGAACCCAATACACTTTTGGGCGCAATCATAAGAAACCATATTAAGATGTCGGACTCCTTACTATGGCGCGCGCGCCGCCGTACCAGTCTTCTTCTTCGTCCTCGTTGCTGTTGTTACTGTTCTGCCTTCTGGTAAGGCGAAGCGACGGGCATTCGGCTTCAGTGCGTCATTGCGCATGCCTCTCAGACGGAAATGACACTCAGCAAAGACAACGACAACCATGACGACGAAGACCCTCCTTCACGGCGTGAATCCCACTTCAACCAGCAGCGCTCCTCGCTGCGATCCGACCAATCCGACCCTATCCACGCGCGCTCTAGACCGCACAGTAAACACCGCCTCGAGGACTTCGATATCCTCGGCAACACCACGCACACAGACCGCGCAGACAGCGAGACTCTCCCATCCCCTGCATCCCCCGCGCCCAACGTCCCGCGCACGCGCTCACGACAAGGCAAACCACGAAGTCACGCCAAAAGTTCCCACCGACGCACGCCCGACGACGCAGAATCGTGGCGCAATCCATACAAAATACTCACACAGCCAGCCATCCCATTACACGACTTCCAACCAAAAAGTAGAAGGGAATATGCACATGCGAATAGTACGCCGCCATCACGTGGCTCGCGCGCTCGTCCACATCCAAAAGACCGCGCCGACACGCCGGGCAGCCAGCTAGACATCACCGCTTTACCCAGCATGCACGAAGCCAGCAGGCCCGACGACCCACCCACAGCCCCTAAATCCCGCGTCGCCACGGAATTATACACGATTTCATACCTCATATTCTTCGCTATACTCGGCACACTCGCGCGTCTAGGCCTCCAGGCACTAACATTCTACCCCGGCGCGCCCGTAATTTTCTCAGAGCTATGGGCTAATGTCGCTGGAACGTTTATCATCGGTCTCCTAGCTGAAGACAGGCGCTTGTTTCACGCGGAATGGGGACGAAATACCCGTGAACGTGACGACGACGAAGAACGTGTCCCTGAGCCCGACGACCGACCTGCTGAATACCACGCTCAGCAAGGAAAAAGACACGCCAAAATCAAAAAGACAATACCCCTCTACATCGGCCTAGCAACCGGCCTCAGCGGCTCCCTAACCTCCTTCTCCTCCTTCCAACGCGACATCTTCCTCGCCCTCTCAAACGACCTAGCTACACCCTTCCTCCCCACCCTCTCTCCCACGCCACGACACGCCGGGTACTCCGTAATGTCCGTCCTGGCAGTTATACTCGTTACCATCTCAGCGTGCTACGCAGCGCTGAAAGTAGGCGCGCATGTAGCTCTCGCATGCCAGCCCATCACGCCTGTCCTCCCATTTCGATTTACGCGAAGGTTTTTGGATCCGTGTATTGTTTTTCTGGGCTGGGGGTGCTGGATAGGCGCGATACTCATGACTATATTCCCGCCAGCCTCGCACAGCGCGTGGCGCGCACAAGTCCTTTTCGCACTCGTTTTCGCGCCACTGGGCTGTCTGGCACGATACTACACTTCCCTCTTCCTCAATCCCATCCTGCCCTCGTTCCCACTCGGTACTTTTACCGTAAACATGTTCGGCACAGCGGTACTCGGTATGGCGTATGGGTTGCAGCGCGTGCGGTTTCAGGGTAGTGGTGTTGTTGGGTGTCAGGTGCTGCAGGGCATTGAGGACGGGTTTTGCGGGTGCATGACTACGGTTTCGACGTGGATACTGGAATTGGACGGACTTAGGATGGGAAGGGCGTGGGTGTATGGGGTTGTGAGTGTGGGTGCAGGGATGGGGTTGCTGGTTGCGATTATGGGGGGTGTGAGGTGGAGTGTTGGGTGGGAGGGGGTTGTTTGTACGTGATGTGGGAGCTGGTATCTCGAGATGGATTTGTTTTTATAAGTGTGAAGGATGGTGGACGTTAGATGTATGATGGTAGATAGATGTGACGACGCATAATGTATATTCATGAAGAGATTCCACAGCAGCAGCGCAGTACGACGTGAGAGGACCTCAGCACACACGCGTGCAGCCCTAGCATCATCCTCATGGTACTGAAATACTCCATCCCCCAGCCTTCAGCTACAGCCACTCCACTTCATGTAGATAAAAGACATACACAATCTCCGTACAGTAAGATCAAGGCTCGGACATTTGACGTTCCTTACTTGTGGTCTTACCTTGCATTCTAATACTTACATGCCTACCCAGCACCATTTATATAAAGAAACAGGAGTACTAAAACACGCCGAAGAAAAAAGGTCACCTTTGCCTCACCCTTCCGATACCATGCGTGTTTTTGTCGAAAGAAAGAAAGTCCATACCCTTTGCTTGAAAGATTGCCGAGTCCGTGTTGCCCAGTAATGTTGCGCTGACTGTCAAGAAGCTGTACCTTCTTTTACCGTTGAATTGCCTAAAGGATGCGCAAGTATAGAAGTCGAATGTCTGCTGTCTGCTGTCTGCTGTCTGCTGTCTGCTGTCGAGATGGCGAAGGGTCTGAGATCGAGTGATGTATGCGCTTACCCTCTCAAGGTTCGAACATGACGTGTCTTACCCTCATTGACTCGAAACGATGAGGCGAAAGAAAGGAGCATGATCTTGACAAACCCAATGCGACGGCAACTAGTACCTCCGACGCGTCCTCGGATCGTCGTAGTTGTCGCCCTCGTATCCACGCTTCCGGGAGTTGTCGTCGCGGCCATACCCACCGTCGCGACCGGCGTCGCGTGGAGGTCGCTCTCTGCCCAGCGGTTCGTTGTTAGCGCCGCTGGAGCCTCGATCGTATCCGCCACCACCGCCTCCTCCTCGTCGGTCGTCGCCGTATCGGCTGCCTCCTCCAGAAGAGCGGTCGCCGCCGCCGTATCCGCGCGAACCCCCTCCGAAACCACCGCCCTCTCGTGGCCCACGCGGACCGGCCGGAGCGCCGTCTGGGGGTCCGTAGCCGTTTGACTGGTAGCCGATACCACCTCGTCCACCTCCATAACCTCCTCGACCACCTCGATCGCCGCCGAAACCACCTCCTCGGCCTCCCCCAAAACCGCCGCCTCGATCTCCCCCAAAACCGCCGCGACCTCCTCCTCGCCCGCCGAACCCTCCGCTCTGGAATCCGCCGCCACGACCGCCGAATCCTCCAGGCCCAGCAGGCGCGCCGAAGCCGCCAGGACCAGATGGCCCGCGAGCAGAGGGTCCCTTGGTGTAGCCACGACCACCCAGGCCGCCGCCGAAGCGACGCGGGCGCCAGCCAGAGACGGTGCGACCGCGCTCGACGTCGACAAGCACGCGTCGGTCCTTGATCTTGATGCCGTCGGTCTCCTTGTAGGCGGCCTTCATGTCTTTCTCGCGCTCGTAAACGATGAACGCGTAGCCGCGCTTTCGCTTCTTGGGCGGCGCGTCGGTCGGCGCAGTGATGTCCTCGACGATCCTGATGCGCTCGATGGGACCGTAGCGGCCGAATTCGCGCTCGAGGTCGTCCGAGGTGACGCCGTACGCCAGCCGCGAAACAAAGAGTGTCTTGAAAGCGTCGCCCTGTACCTTGGGGTCATCGGTGGGCTTGTCTGTGATGTGTGAGCGGGTGTGATGGAGAAGTAGGGGTGAGAGTGAAAGTTAGTGAGAGACGTACACAGCGAATCGACATCAGTAAGCAGCCTCTCCTGTTTCTCCTTCTTCTCGAGCTTCTTGCGGTCGCGCGTCTGCAGCCAGCTATCACTCGGCACGTAGCCGTCATTATCCTTGTATTCGCGCATGGCCTGCAGGTACTGGCCGACGCCCGAGATCTTGGGCGTGCAGCGCTTCTCCGGCGCGTGGTCAATGGGCTCAACCCAGCGCAGCGGCGGCCGCGGCGCGAAGAGGTTCAGCAGCATCGGCGGGAGTTGGTACGTCATCTTGGGCGATGGTTGCTGGTGATGCGCGCCAGCTCGCGATGTGGTGTAGTTGAAAAGGGGGTTGTGAGTGAGTGACGATGAAGTTGGTGAGAGTGTCGAGGGAGATGCGACCGCGCGGAGGTTAGCGGCAGGCGCCAAATTGCGCACGTGACACGTGAACGCCGGACTTTTGGATGTCGACGGCGACACTGCACTTCACAGCCGCCATCGATCGCCAACATGCCTCTGTCGGCCATCAAGACGGTCGCCAAGTCGCAGGTACGCTCTCACTCCCAACCATCCATCCACACTTCCACTGCGCGTGCTAATTCCCGCAGAACGGCGTCGGCTCCTTCATCCTGCCCTGCAAGTCCCTCAGCTTCCACTACTGCAACTGGTGGGGCTCCTCGCGCGGCATGAACTCCTTCATAAAAGCCTCGCTGCCCACCTTTGCCCGCAACAACCCACAGATCGAAATCTCAGTCAGCCCGCGGCCGCGCCACCACCCCGTCATCATCGCGCACTACATCAACGGCACGTCGCGGAATATATGCGTCAAGAACCTGCAGAACGAGGGCGTGAGGGAGAAGGCCGAGATACTGCAGAATAGCACTGGTGAGAAGAACAGGAAGGCGGGCAAGCCGGTGACTAGTGTGAATGAGAGCGTGAGGGGCATTTGGGATCCGTTCCATGGCGCGAGGGTGCAGATATGAGAGTAGTTTTCGAGGGAGATAGGCACGAACTCAATGGGCTATGTAGGAGGGACTTGGGCATAGCATTGGCGGCGCATTTCACATACACACACGGTTGCTGTACAAGACTGTACAAACAATACAACCACTTCGACATATTGTTATTTTTCGGCGACTGACCAGTTGGAAACTCCTCTTAGATTTCATACGTCACTTGAGAATCACGAACTATTCAAACTTCCTCATTCATCATGTCTCAGATCTCAACAGTATTTCATATCTCTACATCTTCATGTTTCCCACCCTCTCCAACCCATGGACCCTCACAACCGACCATGCATTCATGCCTGATTCGCATTGATGATATCCACAAACGCAGGCTTCAAGCTCGCGCCGCCCACCAAGAAGCCATCGATATCCGCCTGCTTCGCCAACTCGTTGCAGTTCTTCTCGCTCACGCTGCCGCCGTACAAGATGCGCGTCTTGTCAGCTGCCTCGGAGGACACTTCCTTCTTGAGCCAGCTGCGGATCGCGGCGTGCACTTCTTGCGCTTGCTCGGTGGTTGCGACTTTGCCGGTGCCGATGGCCCTGGGATAACGTTAGTTTGGCGGTAAGTCTAAAGGGATGTGGTGGTGAAATTGTTGGTAAGGTGTTTGCGAGTGGGAATGGGTAGGAAGGGAAGGGAATAGAACGTACCAAATCGGCTCATACGCCACCACAATCTTACTCCAATCCTTAACCTTATCCGCCACAGCCTTAAGCTGCTTGGTCACCACCTCAACCGTACTCCCATTCTCGCGCTGCTCCAGGCTCTCACCACAGCACAAAATGACGCCCAACCCACAGTCCAGCGCCGCCTTCGTCTTGGAAGCCACGAAAGAGTCGTCTTCCTGCAAGATGACCCGGCGCTCAGAGTGGCCCAGGATCGTCCACGTGATGCCGCTGTCCTTGAGCTGGTCCGCGGAGATCTCGCCCGTGAAGGCGCCAGATGGCTTGTCGAAGATGTTTTGCGCGGCGACTTCGAGGCCGGGGCGGAGGTGCTCGCGCGCGAGGAGGAGGTAGAGGGCGGGTGGGGCGACGACGACCTCTGGTGGTGTGTTAGGTTTGCTTTTGGTGGTTGCGCTTGGGGCTTAGGTAGACTTACCAGTGTTGGGGTCGAGCTTCGCGTCGTTCAGGTTTCCGAGGATCTCTTTGATGGACTTGATAGTTCCATTCCTTTAGGGGTGTTAGGTCTTTGCTCGGTGTGTGGGCGGTACTCACTGCTTGGGTCGTAACGTACATCTTGAAGTTTCCTCCGACGAAGAATTGGCGAGCCATGATTGCGGTATTGATTCGTTGAGCTAAAGAGGTGTTGTGTGTGTGTGTGAAGTTTGACGGTATATCTGAAAGGTGTTTGACAAAGTTGTGGTTGCTGTTGAGGGCAGCTCTAATGTTTATGGGAGCTCGGTGGGGGCAGCGCGGGGCAGTGACGATTGGTTGCAGCTGAGGCTTTCGGCGAGCATCGGACGACTTGCTTCTGCTGCGAGAAAAAGAACGGGGAAATGGATCCCCCTTGATCGAACCATGTTTGGCGTTACGAAAACTCTTACCTACGCGGCCGAGAGAAATGCTCGAGCATGTATCTCACGTATGTCACTTTACAGCTCTTGTGAGGTATCGATGCAACCTCTTGACATACATTTACACATTTTGCAGCACTGAACTAAAAAATCAAAAAGGCTGGATGTGCAAATCGAAAGAATCGCTACTCTTGCTTGTCGACGTCATACTCTTCAAGCATCCATTGATCCTTCCCGACCACTAGTCGCAGATCTCAGCCTTACCACTCACCCACTCCAACACCCTCCCGAGGTCGCTTCCCCTTCCCTCCCATCCACCACCACTCCACCACACCATGTCCACCCCAACCGTCCACGGCCTCTCCCTCACGCCCCTAACCCAATGCACCCACTGGCACTCCCCCCTCGACATCATCGCCATCCAGCACTTCTGCTGCCGCAAGTTCTACGCCTGCATTTCGTGCCACGACGCATGTGAATCGCACTCCTCAGGCGTGTGGCCCATTGGTCAAAGAAGTGAGAAAGCGGTACTGTGTGGAAAGTGTAAACATGTGCTGAGTGTTGAAGAGTACATGGCATGTGGGAGTATGTGTACGCGGTGTGGAGCGGGATTTAATCCGGGTTGTAAGGGGCATTGGGGGATGTATTTTGAGATGGAGGGGATGGGAAGAGCTAGGACTTCTGGTAATAGTGACGCGACATGTTTTCCCAATGCCATATGACGATTTTCAACCAATCTTGTTCCTATCTTCGGGGCATTATATCCAAAGTCAAAACAGGACGCGCCGCCAGCGCAGAAGATGCCAGGGAGGTAGTGGTAGTTCTGTTTGGAACTGAGCAGGCACACGTTGCTGCCACGCTTCTTCCCATTCTTGCATCGTCTTTCCTCGTTGTTGTCTGAGTATGTCCTCCAATGTAGGCGGAGCATGTAGCTCGAAGTTGCAGCGCATCGGGGAACACCCGTTCGCGATATTCGCTACAGCTTGAGAGGATTCCTCACAGATATATCCCATCCGGAGTCTACGTTTGAACCACGACGACATTGACGCAGTGTCAGGAGGGTACGCGACGTCCAAAGCAGATTGCCAGACTGCATCTCATTGAATGACAGCGAAAACTCTTCCGCAGATCGTCCTGGAGTAGTTCCGCTGTCGAAAACGAGCTTGTACGCATTCTCCGGCATACCCAGATACGGTAGCGCTCCCACCTTTTCTATCCAAGCGCCCACCGCTTTACTCACAGTAGATGCTTCCAGCCGCTCGTTCTCGAAGCTCTCCGGTCCCGATCGAAGGCCCGTATGCTGGTGCGCTAATATGAAGTACGGATCTTTCATGACGAACACCGTTTCCCACAACGAAACACAGCATTCAACCCGGAGTCTGGGATTCTCGCGTCAAAGCGAAATGAGGCCTCTCGCATGCGACGCGCTCTGCGCAACCAAGACTCGGTCTTCCAGTAGTCTCAGCTCACGCACTTCCATGCGCGCGGCGCTTGGTAGCGATTGAGGAAGCGAATAGCGCACGAAGTCGCAGAGTAAGCGTACTCAAGACCTCCAAAATAAAGCGGACAGTCCGCTGAAGGTATCAATTGCGCAACGAGGCATAAGTTGTCAAGCTCAGCGGTATCCGGAATCGACCACGGCCCTGGAATAGTATGCGCCAAATTCGTCGCTAGAAAATCGTACTCGTTCC